>Ga0209724_1000144_pt1 | contig 85764 bp, 59 predicted proteins | sample grotaG_FD_184143 | JGI IMG/M metagenome (GOLD analysis project Ga0209724, IMG submission 184143) | Glacier valley bacterial and archeal communities from Borup Fiord, Nunavut, Canada, to study Microbial Dark Matter (Phase II) -... | ecosystem: Environmental > Aquatic > Freshwater > Ice > Glacier ...
AAGCCCCCTACTTTTTATTTATTAACAAACAAAAAAAACAAACACAATGAAAAATATACTTTTAACCCTATTTTTAATGGTCGGATTGCTTGTCAGTCATCCTGAACTTGTTTCAGGAACTCCTCAAATATCAGCCAGTCCTACTGCCCCGATGGCTATCGGGATTGTTTCACGAACTCCTCAAGTGGCATCAGTTCTTTTATCAGATCCTTCAGCTCAACTTATGTCAGCCAGTCTTCCTGAAACCAGTATTTCTGCTTCATTAAATTCAAGCATCGAAGCCACAGTTGGAGAGAGTGAACCTGTTGCTACGGGTAATTTCTTTAGCAATAACTGGGGCGCTCTGCTTATGGGACTGCTTGGGTTTGCAGACCTAATTACCAGGTTAACACCATCAGTAAAGGATAATTCAATTCTGAATTTTCTAAGTACGATAATCAATGCGATCATCCCCAATTTGAAAAAAGGGGGCGGTACCTTCTAGTGAAAATACGAATTACACGAATTTAGACGAATTTCACGAATTGCTTCCCCGAGGTTTAATGGGACAGTGTCTCGCTATTACGGATTATCATAGCCCCGTAATTGTGAGGCACGAAGCAATCCGATCCTTCGGGGTCCTTTAACCTTTAACCCTTCAACCATCCAACCATCCAACCATTTATTCAACAATTTTAAAAATTAAATATCATGGCTAAAGTAATTTCAATAATACATCATAAAAATTCGATTGATTGTCTAATTAGCGGTGCTCTGGGTGATAGAATCTATTGCATTAGAAATGGAGTCCAATATTCGCGTTCCAGGCCAGTTCATATATTTAATCCAAAGTCTGAAGCTCAGCTTGCACACCGTGCAAAATTTGCGGCTACAATAAAGTTTTTAAAGCCATTAACTGATTTTATTAGATCAAGCTTCAAAAATGAACATGTTGCTATGTCTCCATTTAATTTGGCAATGTCCTACAATTTGAAAAATGCAATGTCAGGTTCATATCCCAATTATGCTATTGATTTTTCGATGGCGCAGGTGAGTCATGGCACTCTAAGAGAAGCACTCAACCCTAAAGTCAACTTACTGGGCAGGGGTCTTTTAGAGTTTAGCTGGCTGGACAATTCCAATAATGCAAATTGTTTGTTCAATGACAGGGTTATGCTTGTAGTTTACAATATTGAGAAACAAGAGGCAGAAACTGTTTTTTATGGCAACACCAGAGAACAAGAAAGTCAAGTCATAACCTTACCTCTGTCCTTTGAAGGGGATACCGTACAATGCTATATTGCCTTCCAAAATGCCAATAGGAGGGATGTATCTAACAGCCAATATTTAGGAAGTCTTGTTGTAAAATAGCTTTAAGATTATATCATTAGATTCAAAAACCGCTTTCTTTCGAGGGAGCGGTTATTCTAGGTATAAAGAAGTTCTTTGACATACTGTGAAAAAAATAAGGAAATTGTTTAATACTTTAATATAAATTCAATTTTCCCTCCAGTCTTTTAGCCAGGGCTGGAGGGGAAATTTTCAATATTTATTCAAGTGGTCTAAGAGTCTATTTTTTTTTATTTTTATTATTATTCAATTGTGAGCCTTTTCCTAGTAGTATCAAGTTTGTATTTTAAAAGAACATTATATTACTTTCCATTTTAACTCTTACTTTCAAATTAATCCGCTATATTTGTACTCTGACATGAGATTCTTAGCCTGCATATTATCCTTTTACATTATGGTGCTCACTGCAACTCCTTGCATTGATCTTCCAGAGGATCATGCTGTGCAGAAAATAGAGATTACTCAAAGTAGTTGCGACCATCAGCAACAAAAGGAGTCTGATACATGCTCACCGTTTTGCACTTGTAATTGCTGTGCCTCGCCAGTCATTCAACAGAATTTTGTTATTCAATTCGATAGTTTTTCATTCTTACAGAAAACTTTTACTTCTGAATATTCATTGGATTTCGTTTCACGTTATTCCGGCTCTATTTGGCAACCCCCACAATTAAGTTAATGATCAGTATTCAGTAATACAGTAATACAGTAATCAGTAATACAGTATTCAGTAATCAGTAATCAGTAATCAGTGATCAGTGGCAAGTGAGTTCTTCTTACCAACCACTCCTAAATACTCGTAACTGCCTACTGTTTACTTCTCACTTTTTACTTCTTACTTCTTACTTTTTACTTAATACTTAATACTGACCACTGACCACTGAATACTTTCCCAATAGACGTATTAACTTAATTGTTTTCAACATGATAGAACGTATCATTCATTTTTCGATCAAGAATAAATTCATTGTCGCATTATTTGTAGTTGCATTAATAGGGTGGGGCACCTATTCGCTTACCCGCTTGCCCATTGATGCCATTCCAGACATTACCAACAATCAGGTTCAGGTAATTGCCATTGCACCATCGCTGGCAGTTCAGGAAGTAGAGAGTTTTATTACTGCCCCAATAGAGGTCGCAGTAGCCAATATACCCGATATCATTGAGTTGCGTTCGATTTCAAGATTGGGCTTATCGGTAATTACCATCGTGTTCAAAGATGATGTTGACCTCTATTGGGCACGTCAGCAACTGAGCGAGAGGCTGAAGGAAGCTGAAGAGGCTATCCCATCAGGACTGGCAAAAATAGAACTGGCTCCCATATCATCAGGACTGGGTGAGATATTTCAATACCGGCTTGCTGTAGAAAAAGGACTTGAGAAGAAATACAATCCAATGGAACTGCGTACCCTTCAGGATTGGGTTGTACGTCGTGAAATGCTTGGAACGCCCGGTCTAGCTGACATTAACAGCTATGGCGGATTTGTAAAGCAATATGAAGTGGCAGTAGATCCGGAGCGTCTCAGGGGTATGAATCTCTCATTGACCGATATTTTTGATGCACTCGAAAAGAACAATGAGAATACCGGGAGCGCCTATATTGATAAAAATCCCAATGCCTATTTTATTAGAGGCATCGGACTGGTGAAAACCCTTGATGACATTGAAAAAATTGTTGTCAAAATCAATCCCTCAGGAATGCCTGTTTTAATCAGAGATATTGCTACCGTCCAATTTGGTAGCGCTACCCGTTACGGTTCATTTGTTGTTGACACTACTGAGGCTGTGGGAGGGGTGGTGATGATGCTCAAGGGAGCCAATGCCCATGAGGTGATCGAAAATGTTGAAACACGTATTGCATCCATTCAAAAGTCGTTGCCCAAAGGGGTGGTAATTGAGCCATTTCTGAACCGTTCCGATCTTGTGGATCGCGCAATAGGTACAGTATCACGCAACCTTTTAGAAGGGGCTCTGATAGTGATATTCATCCTTGTATTATTACTTGGAAATATGCGTGCAGGCCTTGTTGTGGCTTCGGTAATTCCCCTTTCCATGTTATTTGCCATTTCATTGATGAACCTCTTTGGCGTTTCTGGTAATCTGATGAGCTTGGGGGCAATAGACTTCGGTTTGATAGTAGATGGTGCAGTTATCATTGTCGAAGGAGTCGTACACCGTATATTCTTAAGTAAACATCACCATCAAGGTGTCAAAAGACTTTCACAGGAGCAGATGGATGACAATGTTTTTCAGTCGGCAAAAAATATGATGAATTCAGCAACCTTCGGGCAGGTCATCATTCTGATTGTTTACCTTCCAATTATGGCCTTGGTAGGCATTGAAGGTAAAATGTTCCGCCCTATGGCCCAGGTAGTTGCTTTCGCCTTGTTGGGTGCAACCATTCTTTCGTTGACTTATGTACCCATGGCTTCTGCCTTATTTTTAAGCAAGAAGACGGAACACAAACGAAACCTTTCAGACAAGCTGATGGATGGACTTCACAAAGCCTTTAATCCCGTAATTATATTTGCCATCAGACGCAAATTGCTGGTTTCTGTTTCAGCAATTTTGCTGTTTGTAGCCAGCTTATTCTTATTTAATAGTTTAGGTGGTGAGTTTATTCCTCAACTCGAAGAAGGCGATCTGGCAGCAGGTGTGATGACCTTACAGGGTGGTTCACTGACTCATACAGTTGAAATGGTGGAGAAGGCTAACAAAATATTACTGGATAATTTTCCTGAGATTAAACATACTGTTTGTAAAATCGGTGCAGGTGAAATTCCCACAGATCCTACTCCCATGGAGACAGGCGATTACATCATTACCTTGAAAAATAAAAGTGAATGGACTTCAGCTGCAACCCGTGATGAATTGGTGACTAAAATGGAGGAAGCTTTAATTCCTCTGGCAGGTGTGAAGTTTGAGTTTCAGCAGCCTATTCAAATGCGCTTCAATGAATTGATGACTGGTTCAAAACAAGATGTTGCCATTAAATTATTTGGTGACGACCTAAATACACTGGCAGAAAAGGCTGCCAATATTGAGAAATTAATTCTAAACATTGAAGGCGTTGCCGATATCAATGTTGAAAAAGTGACTGGACTGGCGCAGGTTCAGGTAAACTACAACCGTGACAGGCTGGCGCAATATGGTCTTTCTGTGGATGATGTGAACCGTGTGCTGCGTGCTGCATTTGCCGGTAGTCAGGCTGGGGTAGTCTTTGATGAAGAAAAACGCTTTGGTCTGGTAGTGAGGCTCGATAAGGACTATCGCCAGAGCCTGGAGGATGTTAAAAATCTATCGGTTGCACTCTCAAACGGAGGTCAGATACCTTTCGAACAGCTGGCCGATATTTCCATTCAGTCAGGTCCTGCACAAGTATCCAGAGAAGATACCAAACGCCGCATCACCATTGGTTTTAATGTACGTACCCGTGATGTTCAAAGTGTTATAAATGATGTGACTGCTAAAATTGATCAACAGGTAATTCTTCCAACAGGTTATTATGTATCTTATGGTGGTCAGTTTAAAAATCTCGAAGCAGCAAAAGCAAGGTTGATGATTGCAGTCCCGGTGGCATTGCTGTTGATATTTGTTTTATTATTTTTCACCTTTCATTCAGTGAAGCAAACCCTGTTAATTTTTACTGCAGTTCCAATGTCAGCGATCGGAGGTATATTTGCCCTATGGCTACGGGGAATGAATTTTTCTATCTCTGCAGGTGTTGGTTTTATAGCATTATTTGGTGTGGCTGTTCTGAATGGAATTGTGCTGATTGCTGAGTTTAACCGACTTGAAAAGGAGGGGGAGACTGATATTACCGAAAGAGTAATTAAAGGTCTGCAAACACGATTAAGGCCTGTTATAATGACCGCTGCAGTAGCATCATTGGGTTTTCTTCCAATGGCCTTGTCCACCTCTGCAGGTGCTGAAGTTCAAAAGCCTTTGGCAACTGTAGTTATTGGAGGGTTGATTACTGCAACGCTTCTAACTTTAATCATTCTTCCAGTGTTTTATATACTTTTCTCTTCCCGCAAATTCAGGTTTTCCAATAAAAAGAATCAAGTTAATGAAAGTAAACCGGCTAAGGTCCTTGCTGTAGTCTTAATACTTATTTTTGGTTCATCCTTATGTTACAATGTCAAAGCTCAGCAACCCAAGACGATTAATCTTCACGAAGCAATTCAAATGGCATTGGACAGCAACCTAAATATTCGTTCATCAGCCTATTCCGTTGAGGTTCAAAAGTCGTTGAAAGGAGCCTCATGGGACATTGGGAAAACCAATATCGACGTTCAATACGGGCAGTTCAATTCCTATACCAAAGACAATAGTTTTACAATATCTCAGACATTTGCATTTCCGACGGTATATGTAAATCAGAATAGGCTGGCAAAGACCAATGTAAAAATCAGCGAGTGGCAATTGAAAACTTCGCAAATAGAAATCGCCACTCAGGTTAAACAAGTATACTGGCAATTGGCCTATCTGTATTCGAAGCAAAAATTGTTGGCTTACCAGGATAGTTTGTATTCAGGGTTTAGCCGGGCTGCAGAACTGAGGGCAAAAATAGGAGAGACCAACCGCCTTGAAATGATTACCGCTCGTTCGCAAAGTCTGGAAATTAAGAACCAGTTGCAACAACTTATTGCTGACAAGGGTATAGTAAACCGACAATGGCAGACTCTTATGAATACCAATACGTCCTTAATCCCTGCCGATACTGTATTGCGGAGTATTGTTTACATGCCTGTTAACGGTGGTTCTGTATTGTCATCCAATCCTTCAATAGGCTATATCAAACAGCAGCTTGAAGTTTCGAGGTTGGAGAAGAAGCTGGAATTAAGCTGTGCTCTTCCCGACATCAGTATTGGTTATTTCAGTCAAACCATGCAAGGCACGCAGGAGGTGAATGGATTGACCCGTAACTTTGGTCCAGGAGATCGATTTAATGGAATTCAGGCTGGAATTGCAATTCCTCTTTGGTTTTCACCTTCATCGTCCAAAGTGAAAGCTGCCAAATTACGTGAACAGGTAGCCAGTACCAATGCTGAATATTATACCCAATCACTTAATGGCAAGTATCAATCGTTGCTTGATGAATATGAAAAATACAAAACAAGTGTCGATTATTACGAAAAGCAAGCTCTTCCTGAGGCCAATCTGATCATTGAGCAATCGACCCGAAGTTATAAAGCCGGAGCTCTGGATTACCATGATTATGTGCTGAGTCTGAGCCGTGCATTGACTATTAAACAGAATTATCTGGATGCACTTAACAATTTGAATCAAACAATTATAAACATTGAATTTATTACAGGTAAAACATTTTAGGAATGATTATTTACAAAGGATATTTTCAAGTTAACTTAAGATAAAATCAATTTAAAAAACAATAGTATGTCAAAATATAAATTCATTCAACCAATACTTTACTCTTTATTTCTGATTGCTTTAACCTCGTGCAATGGTACGAAGAAGCCTGGAATTGAAACCGTTGTGGCAGAAGTAATCCCAGAAAATATTGTAGAATTGCGGGATGATCAAATCAAGCTTGCCAATATCGAAACAGGGGCAATCGAAATGCGTTCACTGAGTGGTACCTTAAAAGTAAACGGTCTCGTTGCAGTTGCTCCTCAAAATCAGGCAACAGTTTGCGCTCCAATGGGTGGCTTCATTAAAAGTACCACTCTAATGCCCGGCAATTCTGTAAGTAAAGGACAAATGCTGGCTATAATTGAAAATCAGGATTTTGTAGATATTCAGCAAAACTATTTTGAGGCAAAGAATAAGTTTGAATTTGCGGAATCCGAATTCAAACGCCATACTGAACTTTACAAGGATGACGTGTATTCTCAGCAAAATCTCCAGCAGGTTACAGTGGACTATAAAACATTGAAAGCTCAGGTGAAATCACTGGAGCAGAAATTAACTATGATTGGTATCAATCCTGCCAACTTGCATGAGGAAACGATAAGCAGCTCTGTAGCGATATGTTCACCCATTTCGGGGTTCGTTACAGCCGTGAATGTAAACCTGGGTAAATTCGTTTCCCCTTCTGATGTCATGTTCGAAATTGTAAACAGCGACAAGTTATTCCTCGAATTGAGCCTTTATGAAAAAGATGTTGACAAAGTGGCCAAAGGACAGAACATTAAATTCTATATCAACAATGAAACTGAGCAGCACGATGCCATTATTCTACATACAGGCCAATCTGTAAATGTTGACAAAACATATAAGGTATATGCTAGTGTATCAGGTATTTGTAAAAATGTATTACCCGGAATGTATGTCAATGCCATTATTGAATCATCAGGTAATAATGTTGCTTCATTACCCCAGAATGCTATAGTTAACTTCGAGGACAAGGATTATATATTCATTTTTGACAAAACCAAAGAGGAAGATGGGAAACCATTTACTGAATACCAGATTGTTGAAGTTCATAAAGGGGTTACCAATAACGGATTTACCGAAATTGTTTTGCCTGAAGGTTTCAACATAACTACCGCTAAAGTTGTTATCAAAGGAGCTTACAACTTGCTTGCTGCCAAGAAAAACGCAGGAGAAATGGCTTGTTGACAGAACTGTTAATTCAAAACTGAAAATATGATCGTATTTTTAAAATCAATCCTAATATTCATACTTGCAGGATTATGCGAAATTGGCGGCGGCTATGGCCATACTGTGGGGATGGAAAATAGATGGATTTGTTCCTGATAAATTTGACATTATTGGAGGCATCATAGCATTGTTGGGAATGGCAATAATCATGTATGCTCCAAGAAGATAGATAATTTACAATTGAAATATCCGCATTGCTTTGTATGGAATTAACAACTTTTATAAAGAATTATTATTCATAATGATACAAAGCAGGATTAGAATGTCGATCTTTACTAAATATTTTTACGTGTCTAAATTCTTAAAAATTACATTATGAGCATCTTGGAACACTTTGACCACCCGGGAAAAAAGCAGGATAAGGAACATTTCATGCATCTGATTCAAGTCGCGATGGCTGATGGAAAGATTGATGATGTTGAATTGAAAATGTTGCAACGGCTTGGCAAAAATATGGGCTTTACTGATCCCGAAATTGATAACTTATTGGAGTCAACTAAAAAATCAGCTTATAATCCCCCTTATGAATTATCGAAGCGATTTGAACAACTGTACGGCATTGTTAAAATGGTATTAGCAGACGATAAGATAGACAATACCGAAATGCGTATCTCAAGCGGTCTTGCTTTAAAATCGGGATTTGCAGATGCTGAAATACCGGCTTTATTGTCCTTGTTGATTAAAGGAATTAAGGAAGGGGAGGATGAGGAAGATCTTTTCAAGCAATATAAGAAAAGAATCATGACATTAAAATAATTCCTTATTGGCAGAATTTTTAAAAGGCAGATAGAATTCTTACCTTTGCTCAAAATTAACAATAATGACCAATCGCAAAATAGTTGTTGCCATCGACGGACATTCATCATGCGGGAAAAGTACGATTGCCAAGGCTGTAGCTGCCCGATTTGGATATGCATTCATCGATAGTGGTGCAATGTACAGGGCATTTACCCTCTATGCTTTGCGTCATAAACTGATAGCCAATGGTGAAGTAAAAAAGCAGGAACTGATCAATGCACTGCCGGATATTAGAATTGAATTCAGGTACAATACGCTTTTACAGAAAAGTGATACTTATCTGAACGGAGAAAATGTGGAAGAAGAAATCAGGCACTTGCCTGTATCGCAGAATGTAAGTCCGGTTGCAACTATTGCTGAAGTACGCGCTGCGATGGTTCAATTACAGAAGGCCATGGGGCAAAATAAAGGCATTGTGATGGATGGTCGTGATATTGGTACTGTCGTATTTCCTGATGCCGAGCTGAAATTATTTGTTACAGCTGCTGCCGAAATACGCGCCAAACGACGATTTGATGAGTTAACAGCAAAGGGTGAAACAGTTTCCTATTCCGAGATCCTGCAAAATGTTCAGGAGCGCGACCATATTGATTCAACCCGCGCAGCAAGTCCACTCCGCAAGGCAGATGATGCCCTCTTGCTTGACAATAGCAATATGACCCGTGTAGAACAATTGGAATGGGTGATAGAGAAAGTTGAAGAGAAGTTGAATGGTTGAATGGTTGGATGGTTGAAAGGTTAGGCGGTTGGATGGCTAACGGTTAAATGGTTGAAAGGTTATTCGGTTGGAAGGTTAAATGGGTCATGCTTAAAAACTTTTTGTCATCACTTTCCCGTAGGGAATTGATATCCATAAAAAGTAATGATCATGCACCATTTTCCCGTAGGGAATTAACAACCATTGATTTGATTCTTTATCAGCAGACACAAAATAGTAAATATTTTAAATAGTAAATAATCTTAACATCCATCCAGTGATCGTTGAAATTGACCAGAAATCGGGATTTTGTTTCGGTGTGCTATATGCCATCGGAAAAGCAGAAGAGACGCTGGAAACTGAAGAACTGCTTTATTCACTGGGTCATATTGTGCACAATGAGCTGGAAGTGAAACGATTGGAAGCGATTGGCCTTAGAACAATCAGCCATGAGAAATTTTTCAAACTTAAAAACTGCAAGGTACTTATCCGGGCACACGGTGAGCCTCCTTCAACATACAATTATGCCCTTCAAAACAATATCACCCTTATAGATGCCACATGTCCGGTGGTACTGAAGCTTCAGCAAAGGGTTAAAAAGGCCGCTGATTGCATGCGGGATGAAAATGGGCAGGTCGTCATTTTTGGTCATCAGGGCCATGCTGAAGTAACCGGATTGGTGGGTCAAACCCTTAACGAAGCAATCGTCGTTGAGCATTCTGATGACCTCAAAAAGATTGATCCAACGCGTCCAGTAGTTGTATTTTCACAAACCACCAAATCGGTTGACGAATTCCAAAAACTTACAGGTAATATTCAGAATTTATCCAAAAGTGGTAGGGTAGAGGCTCATGATACTATTTGCAGACAAGTTTCGAACCGTGTTCTGTATTTGCAAAAGTTTGCTGTCAAATTCGAGGTCATCATCTTTGTTGGTGGACTCCGGAGCTCGAATGCACAGGTGCTTTTCGATGTTTGTAAGCAGTATAATCGGCGCAGTTATTTTGTTTCTTCACCCGAAGATTTGTCCCCCGGTTGGTTTATAAATATTGATAATGTAGGCGTTTGCGGGGCAACTTCCACACCTCAATGGCTGATGGAACAGGTGGCTGGTAGAATCAAAGAATTTTAAGTCTTCATTAATCTTGCCATTTTCAAGGTGTGCAAATAGTCTAATTTAAAATAATTCCCTTTACTTTATGCTTTCATTGTTCAAAAGCTAAAATCATACTATGAGTACAATTGATAGCCAATCTGAAATGCCGCTCAAGAGAAAGAAATTGCAGAAAATAGGTGTATTCACTTCAGGTGGCGATGCTCCGGGAATGAATGCCGCTATACGTGCTGTAACCCGCGCTGCCATTGCCAACAACCTGGAGGTAGTAGGTATCCGACGTGGCTATCAGGGTATGATCGAAGGTGATTTTATTCCTTTAATATCAACAGATGTAAGCGGTATTCTTCAATTGGGGGGTACCATGCTGAAAACAGCCCGCAGTGCTGAATTCAGAACTGCTGAAGGACGTGAAAAAGCCTATCAGCAATTGAAGAAAGCTGGAATTGATGCTGTCGTGGTAATTGGAGGCGACGGTTCATTTACCGGTGCCTTGGTTCTGTCGCAAGAATATGATGTTCAGTTTGTTGGGATCCCCGGAACTATTGACAACGATTTATATGGTACTGATTATACAATTGGTTATGATACTGCTCTGAATACGGTGGTTGAGGCAGTTGACAAAATCAAAGATACTGCCAGATCTCATGGACGTATTTTCTTTGTAGAAGTAATGGGCAGAGAGGCTGGCTTACTGGCACTTAACAGTGGAATAGCATGTGGTGCTGAGGTAATCCTGATTCCTGAATCGAATGATCAGCATGAGCAATTACAGAAATTTCTCAATAAAGGATACAAAAATAAAGAATCTAGCGGTATCATTATGGTTGCTGAGGGCGAAGAAGCCGGCGGCGCTATTAAAATTGCTGAAACCGTTCGCTTGGAACATCCCGATCTGGATGTACGTGTCTCAATATTAGGCCATATACAGCGCGGTGGAAGTCCTAGTGCCAAAGATAGGGTGAATGCCACCAAGATGGGCGTTGCTGCCATAGATGCCTTACTGGACGACCAGCAAAATATCATGATAGGGCTCGATAACGAGAAAATCGTTCATGTTCCTTTCAATAAAGCAGTGAAAATGAACCATTCAATTGATACCAATTTACTCGATATTCAGAAATTGTTAAATATTTAGCTTGTGAATTTGGAATAGCGAATTAATCATTTTGGTATCCGTTGCCTAAAGGCGAACGGCAAAGGATACTGCTCTTATGATCATTCTGTTTCTCTTATGATCATACTGCTCCAATAATCATTCAACGAATCCGTTGCCTAAAGGCGAACGGTAAAGGATACTGCTCTTATGATCATTCTGTTGCTCCTATGATCATTCTGCTCCAATAATCATTCAATGCACTATCCTTTGCCGTCTGGCTTTAGCCGACGGACATTCGGACATTCAACAATCAATAATTGCACAAAATAAAATTTCTCCATATCGCTTTTCTTTGAATATTATTGATTACATTTAGATCCAAATTATTAAATGTCAATGTGATGATGCCTTCCAATTCTATACGATTTAAATTATGGCGTAAGCGTCTCTGGACCTTACTCATAACCTTTTGTATTTGGAATTCATCCTTTAGTCAAGATAATTCAGGTTACTCAATCCTTGTGGCTGGTCATGCTTATGGAGCTCACGCAGGCGCCAATATTGGTTTGCATCCTCCTTTTTTGAATAAATTGCATGAACGGACGGATACAACAGTTGCTGCACTTTTCTTAACCGGAGATATTGTAAATGTAAGTAATCCTGCCAGTTGGGCTCAGGTAGCAAGTGAACTTAACGATTTGGGCTTAACTTCATATTATGTGATGGGAAACCACGATAATAATTCAGCAGGTTTATCTGTATTCAACAAAAAGCATGGTGGACTCTACTATTCCTTCTCCATTAAAAATGAATTGTACATCGTATTAAACAGCACTGAATCTGACCGTTCCATATCAACTACCCAACTAAAATTTTTAAATGACGCTCTTCAAAAAGCAGCATCAACAAATAAACGTGTGTTTATTTTCTTCCATGAAGTAATCTGGAACAGTCAGGAAAAGTACAAGCTGGTTCGAAGCAATAGCCGCTCCCGGTATGCTGAAATCAAGACTGTTTCAAACTTTTGGCAGAAGGTATATCCTATGCTGACAGCTTATCCATCTAAAAACTTTTACCTGTTTGCAGGTGATGTGGGAGGAAATCCTGATGCGGTTGCTGCCTTCTGCGACCGTTGGCCAAACGTTACACTGCTTGCATCCGGGATGGGTGAGGTTGCTGATGAAAATTATATGGAAGTAAATATATTGCCTGATACTGTATTGTTTAAGTTGATTCCTCTGAATGATGGGGTGGAAATGAAACCCATCGATTGGTACAATGTACCCGAGGCGCCACTCTACATCAGTGGACCTGAATTTGTTACACCTCCGCAAGCTAATGTTATGTACCAGTTATCTCCAGTTTTTAATGCAACAAGTTATAAATGGAATTTAAGCAATGGAATAACAGGAAGCAGCGACACTACGGGTATAGAACTGGTATTTGACAATACGTTCAAAAGTGGTTTGATCACGGCAAGAGCTGTGAATGATGGATTTGGCGAAAGCGAACCAGTAACTTTAGAAGTTAAATCTGCTGTTTATAATACTGTTGCAGAAAATACAATAGACTCAGGATTAATTATTCATCAAAACCAACAATCAATTCAGATTGATTACCATTCCGACAACAGATCCAAGGCATTTTTCAATATTTTTAATTCTTCGGGAATGTTATTATACCATAATGAATTCTATTTGGGAAAAGGTTTAAATACCAAAATTGTTGATAATCATTTAATTGGTAAAGGACTTATCTTATTTGAATTGTTAGTTGAAAATAAGCGGCTGAACCAAAAGGCAATACTCTATTAGTTTTCATCTATTCAACCTAATTTAATTGAAAACCCGATTGGCTGCAGAATTAAAGATGCAACTATATTTCACGCCCCCGGTAATTCATGTTGACTTTTTTTGTATCTTGCAATCATAATGGAAAACGAACTTTTTGCTGACGTCATATTGCCATTGCCTTTGGCGAATTATTATACTTATCGGGTGCCAATTGCGTTTCAGTTGAAAATAAAGACCGGGACTCGCGTTATTGTGCAGTTTGGCGTTCGTAAATTCTACTCTGCACTGGTTTATCGCCTGCATCAAAACGCTTCTTTAGGTGAATTCGAAATCAAAAATATAGATGCTATTCTGGATGAAGAACCCATTATTGATCAAAAGCAACTGAAGCTCTGGGAATGGATTGCAGACTATTATTGCTGCACCATTGGTGAGGTTTACAAAGCTGCTTTACCTTCAGGATTGAAACTGGAAAGCCAGACTAAGATTAGTCTTAATCCTGAAACTAACTTACCCGATAATTTAAGTGACAATGAAAATGCAGTCATACTTTTGCTCGAAAGCCGCAAGACTGCTACTGTTCAGGAACTCAATCAGTTTTTGGGTAAGCAGTCATCGTATCCTGTTATAAAATTACTGCTCGAAAAAAATGCAGTAGTCGTTGAGGAACAGATGCTTGGAAGTTACAAACCGAAACTTCTTACTTTTGTCAAATTGAATCCTGAATATAATTCAGAAGAAAAACTCAATGAGATCCTTGACTCCCTCAAAAAAGCCAGTAAGCAAGAACAATTGCTGAAGGTTTTTCTATCTGAAACCATTCATGGGGACTCTGGGTTGAATGAAATCGGCAAGAAGGATTTGCTCGAACTGGCTAACGCTACTGATGCTCAGTTGAAAGGTCTGGTTGAAAAGAATATCCTCGAATTGTTTACAGAGAAGATTGGAAGAATTGAAAGGTTGGAGAACACTGACTTACGCATTAAGTCGCTTACTGTTCCGCAGAATGTAGCCTTGGACGATATCAAAAAGCAATTTGAAACTCATTCAACCATCCTGCTCAACGGGGTCACTTCAAGCGGAAAAACTGAAATATACATTCAACTCATTGAAGAGCAGCTGAAATTGGGCAAACAGGTGTTGTACCTCGTTCCTGAAATTGGATTGACAACCCAGATTATCAACCGTCTGAAAGTTGCTTTTGGCGACCTTGCAGGAATCTATCATTCAAAGTTTAACGATGCTGAAAGGGTTGAAATATGGTTCAATGTGCTGAATGAAAAACCGTTAAAGACTGGTCAGCAATACAAACTGATATTGGGTGCGCGGTCGGCTATCTTCCTTCCTTTTAAAAATCTTGGGTTGATAATTGTTGATGAGGAGCATGAGAATTCGTACAAGCAATTTGATCCCGCACCTCGATACAATGCCCGCGACATGGCTATTCTGATGGGAAACCTTCATAATGCAAAAGTACTTTTGGGTTCAGCAACTCCATCGTACGAGACCTATTTCAATGCACGAAGTGGTAAATTCGGACTGGTCGACCTTACCGAACGTTTCAAGGGAATTGAAATGCCTGAAATGATTGTGGCTGATACTCAGAAAGCCTACAAACAAAAGCAGATGCGCTCAGTTTTTACTCCTGAACTTTACAATGAAATTGCTGACGCACTTGCCAACCAGGAACAGGTCATTCTTTTCCAGAACAGGCGTGGATTTGCGCCCTTTGTCCAATGCGGTAATTGCGGTTGGATTCCCAAATGCAAAAACTGTGATGTTAGCAAAACTTATCATAAAAGCCAATCGAGCCTCGTTTGCCATTATTGTGGTAACACTTCTTCGTTGATTAACCAGTGTGAGCAGTGTGGTTCAAATGATATCAAGCCGCGTGGTTTTGGAACGGAGAAGATTGAAGATGAAATTAGTCTTCTATTTCCTGAAGCGCACGTTGCACGCATGGATCTGGATACCACGCGAGCCAAAAGAGCTTATGAACAGCTGATATGGAAATTTGAAACCCGTAAAATTGATATCCTTGTCGGTACTCAAATGATAACAAAAGGGCTTGATTTCGACCATGTTAGGATAGTAGGTGTACTTAATGCCGATAACTTGTTAAATTATCCTGATTTCAGATCTTATGAAAGAAGTTTTCAGCTTATCACTCAGGTCAGTGGACGTGCAGGCCGTAAGAACAGGCGCGGCAAAGTAATCATTCAGACAGCGCAACCCAAACATTCTGTTCTTCAGGATGTAATCGACTATGATTACAACCGGCTTTTTAATCGTCAATTGGCTGAACGCAAGATTTTTAGATATCCTCCATATTACCGTCTGATCAAAATTGTGGTCAAACATCAAAATAAAGACCGTCTGGATTTAGCTGCTCTCCATTTGGGTGATGCATTTAAAGCTCTTTTTAACCGTAATGTATTGGGTCCTGAATATCCTGTTGTAGGACGCATCCAGAATTGGTACCAGAAAGAAATTCTGATCAAGCTGCCTCGTGATGCGAAAATTCAGGAGTCAAAAGCTAAAATCATGGCCATCATTCAACATGCCAAATCACTGCCAAATAACAGTCAGCTAATGGTTTATGCCGACGTAGACCCCATGTAAACATTTACTGACGGGGTGACTTCAAGTCACCCCGTCAGTAAATACAATTCCAATTTTTGACTACCAGCCCTTCTTTTTTTCTCAATTTTTATTCTTTTCTGAGATTTATCCTTGTCTTATTCTAGTCTTATTCTAGTCTTACCATTGTCTTACCATTGTCTTATTAAAAACGTAAATAAAACGTATATAAAACGTATATATACCGAATATTATTCGTATATTTACGGTATAAATATGTTTTTATTAGTGTTTATTTACGTTTTTAATAAGACAATGGTATGGCAAAGGTAAGACAAGGATTAGAAACATTGCTTTCCGGGAAGTTCGGAGACAAGGTATATGTAGTGCGCGATGGTAAAAATTATATACGCAAAGTACCGACGCGCAAAAAAGATTCCAGTACCCCGGCAATGGTGATCAGCCAGAAGCGCTTTAGTGAGATCATGAGGTTTTGCGGTATGTTTAAAAACTCGGTTATTCCTCCGATCTGGAATATTGCGGCTCAGGGGACCAGTGGATTCAGGTTATTTCAGAAAACCAACTCGCCGGCCTTCGCTCCCGATGGCAGTTTGCCTGATGTGAAAAAAATCAGTCTATCAACAGGTAAACTGACTCTGCCAGAGGGTTTAACAGCCGGAAGACCGGAAGTGGATAGTTCCATTATCGAAGTGAGCTGGCTGAAGAATCTAAACCTGGGTGGCCTTCATCTTAAGGATGAGTTGACGGTAGTCAGTTCAGTAGATGGCCATTATTCAGACATTTTGGAAACAGGTATTTTAAGGGGCCAGCTGACTGGTTCATTTAAACTGCCTAAGCTACCTGCCCCTGCTACACACATTTATCTCTTTTTTGGCTCAAGTTTCCACCGGGACTACTCAGAAAGTGTTTGCTTTGAGATTTGAAAGCGGGTCGCGCGATTTGCAATCGCGCAAGAATTTAAAACGATTTCAAATCGATTGCCCCCCCGGGTCCCGCGATTTTTAATCGCGGTAGAAACTTTCTCCTTAAATTAAATTTCAATTTAAATAATTGGTAATGCTCAACTGGAGGATTGGTATTTATATCAACCAATTTATATTACAAGGCAACCGTGCTCCGTATGGTAAGCAAATTATTGATAATTTATCTTTTCTCTTAATCGAGAATTTTGGGTCGGGATGGTCTAAAAAACAATTGATGCATTGTCTCCGCGTTGCGGAGAGTTTTCCGGAGGATCAAATTGTCTCCGCAGTGCGGAGACAATTGAGTTGGACCCATTTAAAGACCATTGCCTATGAAGTTGATCCATTAAAACGACTTTACTGGCTATTGAAGTGGAATATGTTCAGGGCGCTTGTGTTTCCAGCGTTTGTGAGACCATAGCCAGTGTTCAGGGCGCTTACGGATAATGTTTTCGAGAAACTGAGTGTGAACTTTGGTTACTTCAAACTCCTTGGTTTTAGAAGCGTCATCGAAAAGTTTTGTAAATTCTACTTCATAATATCCACGGCGTACTTTCTGAATATCCATAAAAACTACAGCCTGTTTAAACCGTGAAGCTATTTTTTCGGGGCCTGGAAAAATAGGAGTTTCCTGGTTCATAAACATCATCCAATATTTGGTATCATACAGGGCGGTCTGATCGGTTAAATAATAGTTGACAGTTAGTAGTCCCGATTTTTCAAATTCAATCATAGTTCTCAATGAGGTGCTTGCAGGGATTAAAACTGCACCAAAACGAGACCGCACTTTTTTCATGTATTCATTAAACTGCTTATTCTGAATGGGACGATATATTGCATTTGATTGGTGCATAATGATTTTGGGAAAGCCAATGGTCCATTCCCAGTTGGCATAATGGCCTGATAATAATGCAACGCTCTTTCCATGATGGTACAATTCGTTCATGACTTCCGGGTTTTTATAATGGACCCGCTTGTTCAATTCCTTCTCTGAAATTTGAAATGCTTTGATCGTTTCAAAGAAAAGATCAGAAAGATGATGGTAAAATGCCTTGGAAATCTTATGTAACTCATCCTCTGATTTATCAGGAAAAGAATTTCTAAGATTAGTGAGAACAATTTTTTTTCTATATCCAATGATGTAATAACCAATAAAATAGAATATATCTGATAAAAAGTACATGAACCAAAAGGGGGCAAGTCCGAAAACCTTTAATAAGAATATTGCAGTATTACCCAATAATTTACTCATGGTTTTTTAGTATTCAAAACTAATATCGGTTGTGCAATTCAATGTTAGCGGGCTTTTTATGTTTCCAACGTCGGTGAGACCAGAGCCAGTATTCAGGTTCAGCTTGAATTAATTCTTCTATTTTCTGAATATACGACATCAGAATTTCTTCAGGTTTCACTAACGATGGATCTTCAATCAATATTTGATAGAAGACCTCGTATCTCGATCGTCCTGTTTTACGTGTATGTTGAAAGAGAACAGGTTGGTTGGTTTTGACTGAAATCTTCATTGGCCCTGAGAAAAAAGCTGTTTCCTGATTGAGAAAGGTTGTCCAGAATTGTGAATTGGAGGGAGGCGTTTGGTCAGCCGCGAGAATCAGAACTCCAGGCCGTTCGGTATTGTTAAACTCAAGGGCAGTGCGAATGGAATGGTTCACCGGTATAGATTTTGCACCAAATCGTTCACGGTTATCGAGGATGAATCGTTCCAAAGCTTTGTTTTTCCTTACTGGATTGTAAACAACCAGTAACTCTGCTTTGATAAAACGCTGCATAGATCCGCACCATTCCCAATTGTTATGATGCATACCTAGCAAAATCACACTTTTATGATTTTGATAATATTTCTCAAAGATCTCAGGATTATGAATGATCAGTCGCTCATCAATTTCCTTTTCAGTCATACGGCTGTATTTGATCGTTTCCAAACCCAAATCACACAAATGATGATAGAATTTCTTCGTGATCTTCAATATTTCCTCTTCACTTTTTTCGGGAAACGATGTTGTAAGATTCTCGTGAACCGTTGAACGACGATACCTGATTATATAATACACCAGCACATAAAATATGTCTGATAATCCGAAAATAACCCAAAACGGAAATCTTGCTATTAATTTGAACAAACTCACGACCAAACGGTCAAGTATAGAATTCATAGATTCTGAAATTGAATGGTACAAAATTAACAAAATAGACCTTACTGTTGCTTTAATTGGTGATTTGTTTAGCTAAAAATATTGGGCGAGCAATTATGATACCGCTGTTTTTTGATTGAGGTTTTAAAAAAGCACTCAATGGCTCATCTGCAACCATCACTTTCCCTCCACTTTGTAACGCATGTAATAAATAGAACTCATTGTCTTTCATAATGATGAGCCCGGTGTGGTTAATATCCAGTCCTTCGATGTTGCTTGTTAGTCCCACAATATCACCAGATTGCAGATTTTGATATATATTAGGTAGATTATTTTTTGGAAAATATTGAAATCCAATTTTGGTAAGCGCTATCTCTTGATTTGCAATGATTTGAATCAGTTCAGGATGTTCCTTCAGTACCGGATAACTTGTGGCGTGAGTACTCATGAAATTGATGGTTCTTGCAGCCATTTCTCCGTTTTGATTACTCAATTCACTGATGAAACCCTTCGTATGGTTGTTGTGAATCCAGTCGCTGAAATAATGTAACCGTGATGGATACAGGTCTCGCAGGCCATCTCGGTATCTTATCTTTTCAAGCTCTAAAGCATAAGACTCAAAATCTGTTTTACCTGATTTGATTGTAAGTGCCAGTGCCAGACAATTCTCAACGAAAGTGGTACAGTCAAGTTCCTTAAGATTAATGACTAGTTTTTCTTCCAATCCATTTTCAAGAGTGGCCGCAGCATAAGGGGTCCCAAGAAATGAAAGCCCAATTTCTGTGATGAGTTCTGAAATCGGTAAAGTTGACTTTACCGAAAATGAGTTCAGTTTTTCCTCAACAAGGTTTTTGTCCTCAGCCTTAAAAATCCAGTTTGCCCTATTTGATTGAGCAGATGAAGTTTTCATTCCAATTATAGATATCAGGAAAAGGAAGCCAACAAAGTATTTCATTTTCAATTTTTGTACTATTGTTCGATAAAGTTATAAAAGTTTAATCAATTGTTGTGGTTTGAGGGCTTCAAATTTGAATATCTAAGTTTATTAATTATTTGTGGCTTATTTTTGTTAATATAATGGTAACATATTTTTAAAATACTATCTTTGAAACCTGTTCAATGTTGATCTATTATTAATTTATTTTTATGCAAAAGTTAAAAAGCCTTTTCCTTGCAGTTGCGTTCCTGATTTCAATAATTGTTTCAGGTCAGGATATTAAAGAGATTGTAAAAGATTCTGGTTATCAGTTTACTTCAATCAAAGAAATCCCATGTACATCAGTTAAAGATCAATATCGTTCAGGAACATGCTGGTCCTTTTCAGGATTGGGTTTTTTGGAAGCTGAGATGTTGCGTTTGGGAAAACCTACAGTTGATCTATCAGAAATGTTCATCGTTTATCATTCCTATTCCGACAAGGCAGTTAAGTATGTCAGGCTTCACGGAAGTCTTAATTTTGGTGCTGGTGGTGCATTTCACGATGTAACCAATGTCATTAAAAAATATGGGATAGTACCCGAGGAAGTATATCGCGGGCTTAATTATGGAGAAGAAAAGCACGTGCATGGTGAACTCGACCGCGTGTTACTTGACAATGTAAAGGCAGTAGTAGAAAATCCAAATAAAAAGCTGACTACTGCATGGAAAGAAGTTTTCAATAATACACTCAATACTTATTTTGGCGAACTTCCTAAAACATTCACTTACGAGGGAAAGGAATATACTCCTCAAACTTATGCTCAGAACGTTGTAGACCTTAACTTGGATGATTATGTGGAAATAACTTCATATACCCATCATCCTTTTTACAGCAAATTTATTATTGAAGTTCCTGATAACTGGTCGTGGGATGAAGTATACAATGTTCCAATCAATGAATTGGAAGAAATTATCGACAATTCAATCAATTCTGGTTATACAGTAGCCTGGGCCGCTGATGTAAGTGAAAAAGGCTTTTCAACGTCTCAAAAGGGTATAGCAGTCATTCCTATTGCTGACACAACCAATATGAGTGATGCGGAAATAACCAAGTGGGAAAAAGAGACTGAAAAGGAAAAAAACGAAGAACTTTATAAATTAACTAAACCTGGAAAAGAGAAAGTCATCACTCAGGAATTGAGGCAGATTGATTTTGATAATTATCAAACAACGGATGACCACGGAATGTTGATTATGGGGACTGCAAAAGATCAGGCAGGCAACATTTATTATAAGGTGAAAAATTCCTGGGGCAATTACAATAATTACAACGGCTATTTCTATGCTTCGAAACCCTTTGTTGAATTCAAAACGATGTCGATCATGGTACACAAAGATGCCATTCCAAAGAATATCCGCAAGAAATTGAATTTGTAGAATCATAAAACCTAGTCTGCTGTCTGGGTTTTAATTTAATTAACCACTTTAACGTCTGCCAACTGTAATAATGTATACATGAAAAAAATCATTATTATTATATTTTGTTTATTCCCACTGATCGGATATACAGATGATTGGACATGGTGGAATGTAAAACACAATTGGGAGCCTGGTATGCGCGACTGGCGTGGTTTAATGCACATTACCCCTGGTTATCTTGGGCCCAATGCCTTGCCTGTTCCTGACGTGAAAAAAGGGTTTGTTCCTGCAGGTACAAACTTTGAATTGGGTTTAGATTTTCATTTTAGAAAAGGTGACCCCACACAAGACCTATTTGCAAAATACTACCGCTCATTTGCAGATGATAAAATAGCCATCGAATTGTATGGCGTGATATTAGAGCATTATTCCATGTCGGATTCTATTCGTGATGAGAGGATTTCCCGTGATTTTGATGGAAAAGGATATGCAATAGGTGATTTCTATTTTTCTACACTTCTACAACTGATAAAGGGGAAAAAGTTTCCCGATACCATGTTACGTTTGGCAGGCCGTACCGCCTCAGGTGGTAATCTGGAAGGTGCACGTTATTCTGATAGTCCAGGCTATTTTATGGATTTAAGTTTTTCAAAAGAATATTCAGGCATCAATGAAAAAATGTCATTCCGACCTTTTGCCTCGGGGGGCTTTTATTCATGGCAAACAAATGATGACCTTAACCTGCAGAACGATGCTGTGATGTATGGAGCAGGGGCTGACTTTAATTGGTCGCATTGGTCAGTTAGTAATTCGCTTTCAGGATATACAGGGTATAAAAAGGAACGTGACCGACCCATGGTTTATACATTCGATTTGAAGCATAAATTTAATAGACATGCGCTGCGCTTGCAATATCTGTATGGTCTTCGTGATTGGAATTACCAGACTATCAAATTTTCTATGATCTGGGATTTAAAGAATTGAGTTTAATTGTATTATGACTGATCCATTTATTCTGAAACAGGAAAGTTGGATAAAATTCATGTAGATATTTACGAAACCTAATTTTACTGACTTGTTTTTACTTCTGAATCTGCTTTATTTTCTTTTATTCCAAGAGTGTTTCTGACTCCGCTGAAGACTGCTTTCCACCAATAGTTCAAAATCGAACGTTTGGGATCTCTTTGAAAATTTATTTCATCGGGTAATAACTCATTACCCCTTGGGTTTCTTGACCTTAGCAATAAGCTGTTTGCAATAAAACTGGCAAACTTTGCTTCTTTGGTATTTCCATTTTTCAGTTCAAGAACTGAAATATGCAGATCGTTGTATCCGAATAACAGTTGTCCGGTGGCTGTCGTGTTATCAGCTGTTAAATTGAATTCAAATTGATTAACATGTCCTGAGCGTATGGAAATCAGGGATAGAGGTTCAAGTGCAGGGTTTAAAATGTTCATATTGAAAGGACTAAGAGAGCCACTTGCAGTGAATCGATTGTCAGGATGATTCATTTGGTAATTCATTCTTACTTTCATTTTACATGAATCCATCATTGTTGCATGACCATTCAATTGGAAGTCAGGAATTTTCGATCCTGAAACTTTCATATTGGTGAATGGTTTGAGACTAACATTTATATTGCTGAAATTGATATGTCCTACCTCATCGCCTGCGGCAGGTTGTTCTGTGTAATGAATTCTTGCATCGATCATTTTTAATGAATCAATCTGTATTGGATAGGGCAGCGTTTTTATCATATCCTGAAGCATTTTAGGACGTTTTTTTTCGTCAAACGGAACACGCTTATCTCTATAAATGTCCATATTCAAGCCAATAACTGACATGTTATTTCCGGCTAGTTCACCTTTGTCGAACCAACGCTCGATATCAGGTTTACTGATAACTACTGAATCAAGTTTCCCTTTAAAATAGTCGGATTGGTATCCATTTTGATAATTGAACCTTTCCTTACTTAAATTAGGAATTATACGAATATCCCTGGCAGTAAAGCGGTCATTCTTTGATGAGTATTCTGATTCTCCAATGGTAAACTGGTAAATTTTCTTAGCATCCTGACGTTTGATATTTTGGATATTGAATGAGAAATCCGCTGCATGAAGAAATCCTTTAGAAGGTTTATCATCGATTCTGAAATTCGTAAGATCGAATGTAATATTCTCCTGCAATGTCTTTTTTCCATTCTCAAATATCAGCAAACCTGCATCATTTACCTTTAGACTTTTTGTTGCAAAGACATCAGCAAAGCTCTTAAAATGAGGAAATATATTGACATTAAATGGGTTGATTTTTAATGAATCCCTCATATTATTATAGAGCATAAGAATTGGCTTCTCGATTATAATCGATTCAAATAAGTACTGGGAATTGCGGTATGCATTGTCGATATCGAAACCATTCATTGACAATAAAGGAACCTGCATTATGAATTGATCTTGTTGCGTATTTTGAGTTTGGGGTTTTACAGTAAGCTGTTTAGCTACTATATGCCGTTCGCTGGTTGAAAATTTAAGTTCTTCAATGCTAATCTCTTGATTGTTATCTTTAGGCGTAAATCTGAAATGGAATAATCCTGCTGTATATTTTCCTCTTTTAAATTCGGTTAGGTTTGTGGCCTGATTTTTTGTGACCAATATGTTTTGGGATTCCATTTCCAGATCAGTCTGAACGAGCAAATAGGGTTGTAGTCCCAATTCTGAAAATATTTTTAACGAAGCGTTATTCATATTGAACTGACCAATAGAAATGGTTTCAATCTCTTTGGGCAGGGGAAATGTAATTTCTTTAAATTCAGATTGTTGGGTATTTTTATTTTTCTGATATAATTTGATTTCCGGCGAACTGATCATTACATTGTCAGCCACAATTTTCTGGTCAAAGTACAATTCTTCAATATTTATTCCTTTAATTCTGATCTCAGGAATGGAAAGTTGAAAATTCCAGTTAACAGATGAAAAATTCTTGCTGTCGGCTTCGGGATACATTTTTGCATTGGTTACATAAGCCTCTTTTCGTCTGGTTGAAAAGCCCACTGTTCCAGCTTTTATAACATGTACATTGTCGGAAAGACGGATCAGGTGATCACGGACTGAAAATTCAACCTGCTCAGAAAATAGCAATTTCTTACGCCCAAATTGCTCTTTATTTATCAGCATATTTTCGAGCCCCAGTGAAAAATGGTTGTTTAGAGAAATCGTTTTTCCTTTTCTGCTGTGGTTGATTAATCGAATAGTTCCATCTGGAATATTTACTTTAACTAAATTGATATCGTCAAGATAATTTGATATCAGTAAGTACAGATCTTCAAAATCAGCTTTTGGCTTAGTTGGTTTTAGAAATGCAAAATTCTCATAATAGATCACCGGCTTTTCAATTGTTAAAAGGTCAGCATGAAACTTTTTATTAAAAAAAGCTTCTTGAAAAAAAGCATTGGTAAACGATAATTCAGGAATGGTGAATTCATACAATTCAGACCGGTTATATTGTTTAAGTCGCTTCTCAATGTTTTCCTTTGAAACCGGAAATAAATGAAGGTTGTGCAAAGAAGCTCGATTTTGATTGGTAGAGAGTGAAAAATTTTCAATAGTAAGTCTATGCAGCTGGTCAACCAGTTGCATTTGGTAATCACTGAAATTGAGTTCAATCTGGTTAGCAAAAAACAATCTGTCTGAGCTTTTTGCACTTATTTCATCAAGTGCAAATCCGCCAAGAAGAAGTTTAAAAGATGTCTCAATACGTCCTTTTTGTAAAACCCCGGTTTTATTCAACAACTGAAATTTCCCTTTTTGAATTTCAACCTTATCTGAATAGATTCCTTTCAGATAACTGGAAATTAAGTTATAAACGAAACTTGAATTTTCATATTCTTTTTTATCCTCTGATATTTCATTCCTGGTGACCTGTACCTCTGGATTATAAAGGTTAATTGACTGGAAATGAAACCGCTTGGAATGATAAGCTCGTTTAAAGTCGAATAAATTGAACATGATACTATCACATTTGGCTTCAATTGTATTGGTTAGATTCATTTTTGCCTGATTGGCCATCTGTGGATATATCTGGATTTTTTTAATGAATACGGATTCTCGTTTAGTGGAAAGATTCAATTCTCCGGCTTTGATTCGATGAATATTATCGTCCAAGGTAAGTTCATAATCAGATGCGGAAAAATTTATATTTTTGGAATAGAAAATTCTACTTGTATCTTGTGACGATATTGAATCGAGTAGGAAATCTTCGAGATTAATGCTGATATTTTTAAGTTGCTGCTGACTTGAGCCTCCTGTCTGATTTCTATATACTGTCAATTGTGCATTTTCAAGCCTGAAGTTGGCAATATTGATGCTGGTAAATTCATCTTCAATAAGTGGATACAGGTCAAAATCAACTATTTTATTCAATGTTATTTGGGTGTTTTTCTGACCTGGCCAATATTTAATTTTCGCATCTGTCAATATCACCGAATCAATAGGAATGATTTTATTTTTGTAGAATTCATGGATGTCCTTGCTCTTAATGATGGCCTTCGGGATAAGAATTTGGTATTTACTATACATCGAAGGATTTTGACTAGTTGGCCTCAGTTCAATGTTTTCGGCTTCAATCTGCGTCTTTTTTAATGAATAGGTAACTATTTTGGCACTTAATGTATGTATACTGTCTCCCAGCTTATTTTGATAATTATACATCCTCAGGTAAATATCATCAGCATTAAATAACCGTTCTGGGTTGGGAAGTAGCAGTGAATCAGTATAGAAGTTCAAAATTCCAATTGTAATGTTTTCCCCATTTGCAAGTTTGCGGTTATCACCCATCAGATTGTAAAATTCAAAGCTTGCATTAGTTAATTCTACCTTGTTGATTTTTATGTATTTGAATGTTTTAGTAACCAGGGGCTTAAGTTCGAGCAATATTGACATGATATTCCTACTTTTATCATTGGCACCAGAAGGTTTTCCTTGAATTTTCAATGCAGGCTTAGCGATTAATATTTCACCTATTTCAAGCTGATGCCTGATTAATAATTTCAATAATTGTATATTACTGACCGAGACATTGGGTGATGAAAATGAATATAATTGTATTCCAGAGCTGGAATCGCTGATAGATTTTACGATCGAATCTGTTGGGTGAAAGTTTACATTTTTCATCTCGAAACCCAAATGGAAAAAATTGATATTTAGTTTCTCAAATGTCAACTCATATTTTCCATTAGATTTTATTGAAATATATTCGGAAAGATTTTCATTAAGATAGGTTTGCGTTTTGAAATACAGCAATCCAAAAGCCAATAGAATCAGACTTAACAGAATGATGACAACTATTTTAAATCTCTTTGACTTTGGAATCTGCATGAGTAAATGATTAGCTTTTTATAACCCTTAATATTATGAAAAAAAATGCATCATTTAGACCAAATATCAACAATATCTTTCAGATATTTAAATATTAAATAAATGAAGGTAACAAGATGGTTGGTTATTCCATCTTGTTACCTTCAATAATACATGTTTATCATTAATTAATAGGCAACTATACACCGATTTCGATAAAGGTTTTTTCAATAATTTCAATCGCTTCACCCAATTGTTCTTCAGTAATAATAAGGGGTGGAGTAAAACGGATAATATGTTCGTGTGTGGGTTTGGCAAGTAATCCATTATTTTTTAGTGCGAGACAAACATCCCATGCCGACTTTCCATTGACAGGTTTAATAACCACCGCGTTCAACAAGCCTTTTCCCCTTACAATTTCAATGAGTTTTGAATCAATAGATTTTAATTTTTTCCTGAAAATCTTTCCCATTCTTTCGGCATTCTCTGCCAGTTTTTCTTCCCGTATAACTTCCATTGCTGCAATGGCCACTTTAGCTGCAATTGGGTTCCCTCCATAAGTCGATCCATGTTCACCTGGCTTGATGGTCAGCATAATTTCATTGTCCGCTAAAACGCATGAAACGGGTAACATACCACCTGAGATGGCTTTTCCCAGAATTAGAATGTCAGGTCTAACCTCTTCATGATCGCAAGCCAGCATTTTTCCTGTACGTCCTAGTCCAGTCTGCACTTCGTCGGCTACAAACAGGACATTGTGTTTTTTACACAGATCGAAAGCTTTACGCAAAAATCCATCTTCTGGAACATATACTCCTGCTTCTGCCTGAATAGGTTCGACAAGAAATCCACCCACATTGGGGTCTTCCAGCGCTTTTTCCAAAGCTTTTATATCATTGTAAGGTATATTAATGAAACCGGGAGTAAATGGTCCGTAATCGTTATAGGCATCAGGATCCGATGACATGGATACGATGGTAATGGTGCGGCCATGGAAATTACCGTCGCAGACAATAATTTTAGCTTCTGATTTCGGCACTCCCTTTACTTTATAAGCCCATTTACGTATAAGTTTCAGAGCTGTTTCATCGGCTTCAGCACCTGAATTCATAGGTAACATTTTGTCATACCCAAATAAATTGGTCATGTATTCTTCCCATTCACCCAATACATTGTTGTAAAATGCCCTTGATGTCAATGCCAGTTTTTGAGCCTGATCAGTCAGCGCTTTTACTATTTTAGGATGACAATGTCCTTGATTAACAGCTGAATAAGCTGATAGAAAATCGAAATATTTTTTCCCTTCAATGTCCCATACAAAAACACCTTCACCGCGTTCCAATACTACGGGCAGCGGATGATAATTGTGAGCACCATAATTGGCTTCACGATCCATATATTCCTGAGCAGTTAGTTCATTCATATTTATAAATTTTATAGTTTAAAGCGCCACATAATTAAGCATATTTTTTTGAACAATAAATGATTTTAATCTCCTTTTGAAAAGAATAAAAAATATTTCCATTCAGGAGAAATTATCCTTAATTTTACCATAACATGAGATATAACTAGGGTCTGCTGAAAAACTCAGTATCGACTTTTTAGGTTCTAATGGTTAGAATTGAATAATGCTCCTTTCCATTGACTTGTTAAAACTGTCATTGGAAGTGAATGGGAAATAAAATTCTCCTAAAGATGTTGGTTATAGGTTATACCCCGAGTACTCGGGGTAAATGTCTGAATGTGAACATTTAATATTAAAAAAAGGTATAACCGCAGACTTGAAAAGTTTAAAACATATAACCCCGAGTACTCGGGTTGGTTGTACCCTAAAATGATTCAAGTGACAGCTGCTTAGAATATTACAAGGGTATAACCTATAACCAGAGTATGTATGGTTGTTTTAATTTGCAGGTTGATATCTTCTTATAATACTGTCCCTCCCGAGTACTCGGGATCGGAATGAGTTTTTCAGAAGACCCTAAATGAGTAACACATTAGTGTAATGCGAGTTAACCTAACTTCGAAGTTTTTCCTTTTTTTTTTATTTCCTACGTTTCCTACGTTTCCTAAAGTCCTATTTCGATTTTTCACATTTTATCATCTTATTTATGTCATCGATGTTTTAGACGGCGGCATAGAGAAAAGAAAAAATAGGACTTAGAAAATCAGAAAATGCGTTTTTACGAAATAGGACGTAGGATTCTCTCTATTTCCAGAACCTTATTACAGCCATCTCGCATATTAGGAAAAAGATTGCCAGCATAATAAATAATTTCCATAGATGCTTTCCGTTATTTATATCCTTAAGGATTTCGTTGAAGTCACCTTCTTTAGTATCAATTACTTGAATCTGCTTCAGATTATTTGATTTAATCTGATCATTAATGTCTTCAGTGCTGTAAAATTCAGGGATTGATTCTTTTCTGGTGAAATTGTATGATAGTGATTGAATAGGTTTGTCGCCATCGTAAACAAGATAATGGCCTGCATCACTAATAAATTCATTTAATATCAGTTGTTTACGTCCTCCTCCAGAATTTCTGGCTGAAATCTTGTATTCTTCCTTGGTTTGAAGATTGATTAATTTCAACTCGTTCTGGTTATCCGGAAGTTGGAGTTGATTCATAACAACTGGTTCATCACTATCAATGGAGTAGGAATAAGTTTGAAGTTCTTCACTGTTCAACACCATGTTATATATAGTCGGAACAAAAATCACATGTCGCACAAAACTTAAATTACTCTTATCAACCGGAAAAGTGAAAGAATAAACATTTCCATTTCCAAACCGAAATGTACTTAGAGCATTTTTCCCATTCCTGAATTTCAATAATGGAGTTTCAACTTTTTGTAACTGGTTCGAAAATCTAAGGAAACCACTGATAATGGGTAAATCAGCATCAGCTTCCTGTTTTTTGAAAACATCTTTATATAAGGTATTGGAATAATTTATTTCTGAAATACCCATTGAAGTAGTATCATAAGATTCAACTGTATTTCCATTCAACCCTTTGAGCAATGCATTATAGTCATCGAAGCTATTATTTCTGTTGGGTATCATTACAAGCGAGCCACCTTGCTCGACATAAGAAATAAGCTCACTTTTCAATCCTGAACTTATTTTCTGGTTGTTGAGCATGAAAACACATTGATAATCTTTTAATTTTGATATAAGAACATTATTCTCAGGCATTTCATCGTATCCAATCAGCTCATCTTCTTTAAACAATGCTTTCAAGAAGTCGGAACTATTATTTGAGGGGTTGAAAATTCCCAATGCTTTCATTCTCCCTTTTACACTATAGCTCATGAAATACGAATTGTCATAAGTAATAGGATAATCATCCAATTCAACTTTACAAAGCTGTATTCCTTCTGAATTGTTGGTGAAATTAAGTTGTAATATTGAGTCTTGTTGTCCTGCAATACTCATGTTCGAGACGGCACGTAAAGAATCATTGATGAGCAACCGAACAGGAATATTCTGATAAGCTTGTTGTGAAATGTTTTTAAGATGAACGAATAATTTTTCCTGTTGACCAATTTTGCGGCCCGGAACTTCAAACCAACACGAATCAATAAGGAGATTATTGGTTTTATCGGATTTGAAGGGGAGCAGATAAGTCCATATAGATGAATCGGGTTGAATTGATTGAAGATCAAAGCTATTTTTTTGGAAATCAGATAAGAAATAGAATATTTTGTCTGATTTTTGTTGCTTACCTAGAATTGAGTGGATTACCGGTCCATAAATTTTAGAAAATTGAGGCGATTGTGGACTTTCTTTTATTTCTGTAACCTCTTGAATGAATTGTTCTTTGCTTAAAATAAATTGATGTTGAGGGAGTAAATCGCTCGTTAAGATCACAAACTGAGTTCCCACGATGTAAGAATTGGCAATGTCAATGGCTTTCAATTTGGCTTGCTCAAGAATTTGTCCCTTCTCATTGACATTTTTCATACTGAAAGAATTGTCAATATAGATGAACACAATTTGATGTGTTGCTTTTGATATCCGGTTGTTTAGCGGGATATATGGTTGACTAAAAGCAAAAACCAATGATGCAATGGCTAGAATTCGTGCAGCTAAAATGATTAATTGCTTTATCTGTGATTTCTTTCTTGATTCCTGTTTAATTAACTTTAAAAGCTTAACATTGCTGAAATAGAGTGTTTTATACCTTCTAAAATTAAATAAATGAATAATAACAGGTATCGCCAAGGCAAACAAGGCAAACAGAAATGCAGGATATAAAAAACTCATTTTTGTTCAGTATTTCAATATTACTTTAAATTTCGTTGTTACGAATCAAACTGACAAAGCAGAAATTTCTTATTTATTTTGCCTGATTTTAAGTTTCTGTCCAACTTTGAGACTGTTTGCAGCAGTTATGTGATTGGAACTCATAATATCGTTATGGGTTACGCTTGGAAATTTTTTAGCAATAGTCCAGCAGTTATCTCCTTTACGAACCGTATAATATATAAATTCCTGATGCTTAATTGTATCAGTTTTTCTTACAGTTTCATTTATTTTTTCTGACAATTTGGGTTCTACATTATCCTTATTGGTTGTTGAAGTTTCTACTTGCGCAGGATCAACAGCACTGGCTAAGTTTGGTGTAGGAGAAATAGAAGGCATTTTATTGAGCGATTTTTTCTTCTCTGCGGTACTCATCTTGTTAAAATGACTAAAATATTCGCCCTGACCGTCAGGAACGTAAATAGTCAGTCTTTGCCCAGGTTTAATGGAATTCTTACGCAATTTATTCCAGAATTTTAAGTCTGAAGTTTGCACTCTAAACCATGAGGAAACAGCAGTGATATTATCATTTGATTTTACAATATATATTACCTTATCACGACCTTTAATATCGCTTTGTTCGAAAGTGACAAATTTGCTTTGCGGATTAACAATTTCATTATTTGGAAAAAATTCTGTCCTCCGATGATCATGAATGGTGGATTCATTCTCCAGATAGGCTGAAATTTCATCCTGTGGCAATACAAGACTATATGCTTTTATTTTGTTTGCCGGAATAATATCTCGTAGATATTGGGGATTCAGGGCACGAATTTGTTCAACTGAAATTCCAATAACTTCGGCGATCTGGTTGAAGTGAAGGTATTCATTCACCATTAAAGTGTCAGTGATAATTGGAAAGTCTGGTGCTTTTGGAAAGATATTGTGACTTTGGTAAAAATTCATCACATAATTTGCAGCAATAAAGGCTGGAACATATCCCCGTGTTTCTTTGGGCAAATTGTAATAAATTTTCCAGTAGTCTTTCGCATTACCCGATCGTTTTATAGCTTTATTTACATTTCCTGGTCCACAATTATAGGCCGCGATAACCAAATGCCAATCGTGATAAATACTGTATAAATCTTTCAAATACCTGACTGCAGCATCTGTAGCTTTTACCGGATCACGACGTTCGTCTACAAAAGTACTGATTTCGAGCTTATACATTTTCCCTGTCGAATACATAAATTGCCATAGTCCTACGGCGCTTGCAACAGAATTTGCTCCGGGATTTAAGGCTGATTCTATAATAGGGAGATATTTCAGTTCCATTGGCAAACCATATTTAGCTAAGGCCTCTTCAAATAAGGGGAAGTAATAATTTCCCAACCCAAGCATTATTGCTACCTGCTTTGGTTTCCTGACAGTATACATGGTGATGAAATTCTTGACCGTATTATTATATGATAGGCTTACGGCAGACTGCATTGATTGAAGCCTGGAAATATAAACCGAATCCGGAAGTGTTTGCTTTAGGGTATCGGCTTCAGCAAGTTCCATACTATCAAGTAAAAAGGCATTTTGCACATACCAACATTTCAGCATACTATCCAGTTTATCTGAAAAGTATTTATTCAGGTTTTCATCTGGAATATGGTAATATTTTTCATATCCGTTTAAGGTGTCGAGCGACAAAATATTTATAGTACAAGCTTGTAAAAGATTATCTTTCTTTATACCGGATGCAAAAGTAGTCACGCCGGTAAATGCCAGTAATAAAATTATTAGATGTAATTGTCTCATATTTTATTCCTTTTAATTAGAAAATAATTCTGCAATGTAATCCAATCATTCGATTATTCATGCATATTATAGGTCCTGGGACCCAATTGATGGTCAAATCATCATTGATGTTGAAGTTAAAAAAATTAGCATCCACACTTGCATCTATAATATTTACGGCATAAAAAACGGCCGTGCTGATAACCAATAAATCTCTGTTTCTTCTCCAATAATCTTTATAAACTCTCAGTCTTTCAGTCGATTGGCCAATATTTGCAGGATCAAGATTCCTTGGATCTGTAAATAATTTTACGAATGAATTCGTGTTCGGATCAGTATCAATGATATCCGAATAGGCTTGCCGATATTTGACGTATTCTCCATTGTTAAAGTTAATAAAATATCCTAAAGTAACAAAACCTCCATAAACTAATGGAACTTTCCAGTATTTTCTATTATAAATTTGCCCCAGACCGGGCAAAACAGCAGAGTATATTGTTGCTTTTCTGGGTGAGTGTATAGTACCTGTTTTTTTTACATGTAATGTATCAATGACGCTTTCCTGACTATAGCCAGAAAATCCTGTTGCGCAAAACAGGATGATCAGAATAGTTATACCCAGATACTTTAACGAATATATAGATGTTTTTCTATCCATTTAATTTATCAAGGATTCCTAAAATTCTTTCCAGATCTGCGGATGAGGTAAATGGAATTACAATTTTCCCTTTTCCGTTCTGATCCATTCTGAAGTCAATTTTCGAATGAAAAAATTTATTCAAATGGTTATTTAGATCTTCATATTCGCTGGGGAATTTTTCGTGTACAGGTTTTTCTTTTGGTGTAAAACTTGTACTGTCATCGTTGTAATTTCTTACAATTTCTTCAATCCGCCTAACTGAAAAATCATTTTTCAATGTTTCATCATAAATCATTAATTGCATATCCGAATCTTTGATATTTACCAAAGCCCGTGCATGCCCCATAGAAATTGACTTTTCAACAATTCCTTTTTGAATTTTAGCAGGTAATTTTAGCAGCCGCAAATAATTGGTCACTGTAGATCTTTTTTTTCCTACGCGGTCACTTAAAAGTTCTTGTGTCAGTTTACACTCATCCATCAATCGCTGATAACTCAATGCAATTTCAATGGCATCAAGGTCTTCACGCTGAATATTCTCAACGAGTGCCATTTCCAGCATCCCTTCGTCATTGGCTGTGCGCACATAGGCCGGAATGGTGGTCAATCCTGCAATTTTTGAAGCTCTGAATCTGCGTTCACCGGCAATAATCTGATAAAGATCTCCATCAATTTTTCGAAGGGTAATTGGTTGAATTATACCGATTTCTTTGATCGAAACAGCCAATTCGTTTAAAGCATCCTCATCAAATGAAGTCCTGGGTTGAAATGGATTTGCAACTATCCTGGAAATTTCAATCTCATTAACCGATGCTCTAACTTCATTGTAAGTATCGGCTCCATCAATTAATGCACTCAAACCTCTTCCTAATACGTTTTTTTTCGCCATAATAAAAGGTCCTTATTCTATTATTTTATCTGCATTTTTAATTTTAGTCATCCCGTTATTTTGAAGCAATTCTCTTGCCAAATTCATGTAAGATGCTGCACCTTTGGACGTAGCATCATATAATATGGCTGGTTGTCCATAACTGGGAGCCTCGCTCAATTTGATGTTACGAGAAATAACCGACTCAAATACCATTTCCTGAAAGTGTTTTTTTACTTCTTCCATCACTTGATTTGATAGGTTCAGGCGTGAATCGTACATGGTAAGCAAAAAACCTTCTATTTCGAGCTCAGGATGCAGTTTTGTCTGAATTATCTTAATGGTATTCAATAATTTACCTAATCCTTCAAGTGCAAAGTATTCACATTGTACAGGAATAATAACTGAATCAGCTGCTGTAAGCGAATTAACTGTTATCAGCCCAAGAGAAGGGGAGCAGTCAATTAATATGAAATCATAATCCCCCTTTATTTTTTCGATTACATGCCGCAAAACTTTTTCCCGATTGGGTAAATTGAGCATTTCTATTTCAGCTCCTACTAAATCAATGTGCGACGGAATCAAATCCAAACCAGGTATCGCTGTATTCAATATTATTTTTCGCGGATCTAGCTCATCAACAATACATTCATAAATGCTTGTCTTAACATTCCTGACATCGAAACCCAACCCTGAGGTAGCATTTGCCTGTGGATCAGCATCGATTATCAGTACTTTATATTCTAATACGGCCAGGCTTGCTGCAAGGTTAATCGCTGTAGTTGTTTTTCCAACTCCTCCCTTTTGATTAGCAAGCGCAATTACTTTTCCCATAAAACTGCTTGGTGTTAAATTTCAAAGTTAATATTTTAAACAGAAACCGATTGTGAATATTTATTAATTAAACTAAAATATCTAATAACAAGTTGAATTTGTGAATGTTGCGTAATCAATATTTCTTATCATGAATGTTAAGAAGATTGCACTTGTATTTCAATTTTTGATATTTTAATCACACACAACATTACTTCAACACATTAACAATGAATTGATTTGTACTAAAGTAATACTAAATTATATAATATGGATCTTTTTTGCTTCTTTTTTTAACTGTTCCAAATCAATTGGTACAACTCCAAGTTTTTCGCATACTAATCCGCCTGCTAAATTCGAAAGTTGTGCAATAAACGGAATAGGTAGTCCTGCCGCTAAACAGAGGCAAGCTGTAGCAATTACAGTGTCACCAGCACCTGAAACATCAGCAATATCACGCACTTGGGCTGGGTAATAGTTTTGTTTCACACCATTTGTCAGAAATACCCCCAATTCTGATAACGTAATAAAAAGCAATCCAATATGATGCTCTTTCTTGAACTTTTCAGAAACCAATTTCAATTCCTCCATGTCCGTTTTATCACTCAAAAGTTGAAGTCCTTCTTTAAATTCTTTGAAATTGGGTTTAAATAAATCTACCTGTTGGTAAAGGTTGAAATTTCTGATTTTTGGGTCTGCTGCAATTAGTATATTCTTAGACTTTGCCAGTTCAATTACGTTTTTAATCAACCAGGGAGTAATAATTCCTTTATCGTAATCAACAAATATTACAATATTGATCTTTTCACTATGGATAATTGAATTGATTCTCTCAAAAATCTCCTTTTCAAATCGGTGATCAATCGCTGTCGAAATTTCCTGGTCAACTCTTGAAATCTGTTGCCCTCCGCTGATAATGCGGGTTTTGACTGTTGTAATCCGGGTAGGATCAATAAAAATTCCCTGTAGGGGAAGATTTTTATCCTTCATCAGTTTTTCGAATATGCGCCCCTTTTCATCATTTCCTAATATAGAAACCAGAATTGGTGTCGCACCTAATGCCTGTATATTCATAGAAACATTTCCGGCACCGCCTAATCTGTCCTCTTGCTTGGTTACTGTTACAATCGGAATCGGAGCTTCCGGCGATATACGATCCACCTTACCCCATAAATAGTTATCGATCATCGCGTCACCGATTACCAATACTTTTAATTCCGAAAATTTACTAAAAACCTGATCGATATTGTCTTTTTTCACTTCATAGTTTTATTCGATGCACAAAAGTAGTAAAATTAAGTGCGGAAAAGATGATAATTCAGTCCAATTTAGGAATCAATACAATACAAAACACGAATGGGAACAATCCTCGAAGGAAAGTTCCCATTCACTTTTGGATAACCCGAAGGTTTTCCTCAGTCTCAGACTACGGTTATTTAAACTGGCTGATTCATCCGGTTTATTCAACCTTTTTTCTTAGCCTTGAGCTTAATTGTTTTGCATTTTACTGCTTACAATCAAGCTGTTCCTTCGACATTTCCGAAGAAATAATCTTCTGGAACGAAGTCCCCATTAAAGCCACCTTTTCATCCATTTTTGCAAACTTCTGTGGGGTGAAAAACTACTCTTGATCCGAAGATCATTTCGTTTTCAGAATGACTTAAAAAAACCGAAATTTCTTTTTTGTCATCTACTTCTTTGAATCAACATTTAATTCCGATAAATCGGGACGATTTGTTGCTGAACCTTACAAGTGAATGTTTCAGTTCGAACTTCAGCTTTTCCTGAATGCGAATCCGGAGATCCGGATAATCAAGTTTGGGGTTCAATTAAGCACCTTCTTCCTTTTTCACTCATTCAAAGCAGCTTTTTTATCGCTTATCTGATGATTAAAGTTAAAACATTTTTCTTAGAAATTTGTATTTTTAATTGTTTTTATTTCCACAATCTATTACCAAAAGTTATTAACAATTGTTGATAACTTTATAGTGCTTGTAAGATACTGTAATACTGTTATTTAATGATTAATAAAATAACATAAACCTAACTTATTAACAATTTTAAAGGTTCAAATAGTATAATATTTTATTGTTTTTTCTCCCTGTAAATGTGAAAATTAGTAGGAACTAAGTCCCCCACGTTCTTCAAAACAAACATCAAAATAAATAATTCACGTTACGCATGAACTCCGATATATAGAAAAAAAGAAATGAAATAAGGAATATGAATAAGGAATAAGAAATAAGGAATAAGAAATAAAAAATAAGAAATAAAAAATTTAAAATAATGACTATTAGAGTATTCCTTCCTTATTTCTTATTTCTCGTTTCTTATTTCTTATTTCTTATTATTTATTTCTTATTTTTGTTTCATATTTCTTTTTGAATACTCGGGATCAGTATTCTTGCGAAAGGTGAGTTTGTAATTGCAATCCTTATTCACTATGTCCACTCCGTAGTATAAGATCTGTATCCGTACTCTATCTATACTAAAATCAAATATTTAGTACAGATAGAGTACGGATACAGATCTTATACTACGGAGTGGATAGGATGAATTTAGTGGTTTGTCGCTGTTGTGCATAAGAAAAAACCCTCATAGACCTTTGGAAACTATTATTTATTCCCCAAATACAGGCTGGTTATTTTTTAATACAATACTTAATCCTTCCTCCAATCTTAATTCGTATGTCGCAATGCCGTAACCTTTCAAAGCGGCCATAAAACCTTCATTCATCATCCGACCTGCTTTTAAAGGAAAATCAATTAATGCAGGATAATTAAGTTTATTTTCAGGATGGTTATAAAATTCGAGGCAGGTTCCAAGATCGGTGGAAAGGTAAATTCTACATGCCATCGGTCGTGCATCATAAATTGAACATGCGCCATTTTCGAGCAATGGACAAGGAGATTTATAGGTCGAAATTTCTTCCTCATTCATTTTAGAGGTTGCATCAAATTTAGTATCAGCAGCTTCAATATACTTTGAAATCTTTTCAGCAGAGAATCTTGATTTAATTTTTTCTGAAAGAAAATGCAATTCATACGAATTGGCATAAACGGCTTGATGACAACACCAATGACATCCTTTTTGACAAGCAACTCCTTTGTTTTGACGTTCAGAAAATGCTATGATTGAGTCATTTAGCCCATCTATGGCAGTGTACAATGATTCAATGGCTGAAAATAAAGTGGAATTTATAAGACCTTGATCAATAGCTGATTGTGCAAGCTTAAAGCCATCTGAAAAGAAGATACGGTCATTTTCTGTGAAGTGTTTATTTTCGTTTTCCATCATTTATTATTATTTTCGTACAAAAATAGTTTAGTTTTTCAGGAAGTCATTATTTAGATCTGACCTATTTGCTTTATGGAAAAAGAAATTCTAATTGTTAAAAATACCTCAGAAGAGGGGCCCGGACTTTTGGAAGTTTTATTGAATGAACTTGGTATTGGGTATCAAGTTGCTGACCTTCAAAAGAATGATAGTTTTCCACCAGTTAAAAACTATGGTGCTATAGTGGTCTTGGGAGGTCCTGACAGCGCCAATGATCAAAATGATAAAATAGAGAATGAATTGTTACGCATCCGTGAAATTATTGAAGGGAATATACCTTTTCTGGGTATTTGTCTTGGGTTACAACTACTCATTAAAGCTGCTGGTGGTCAGGTTATTAGAAGTCAACCGAAAGAAGTTGGCTTTATAGGTCCAGATGGCAATCACTTTTCTTTGGAATTGACTTATGAAGGCAAACAGGACCCACTATTTAGTGATCTTGAACACTCATTCAAAGTTTTCCATCTTCATGGTGAAACTGTTGAACTAACTAAGGATTGCACTTTATTGGCCGTTGGAAATTTTTGCCGTAATCAAATAGTGAAGGTCGGTTCCAATGCTTATGGAATTCAATGTCACTTTGAACTTACTCCTGAGATGTTTGAAATTTGGATCAACGAAGATGCTGATCTTCTTGAACTTGACAAAGAAGTTTTACGATCTGAATTTAAATTTATCCAATCGGAATATACTCAGACTGGACGACAATTATTTGAAAACTTCATTAAAATTGCTGGTTTCTGAAACTTTCAGTTTTCTGAGTCAACAGAATATGAAAATGATATCTTGCAACTTTTTCTTATGCAAAGAAGCTTCCAAATAATAAATTCAAATAAACTGAATTTCAATCCTAATAATGTCCAATTTCAGCTTGAATATAACTAATTTAGCAAAATATTCAAAGCAGCATCATGGGTCTACGTCTTTTTTGTATCTTTATATTATTGAATGTGTTCACAGGAGCATATTCACAGGAAAAGTATACTTTAAGTGGAACCATTACTGATGCCGAAAGTGGGGAAGACCTCGCAGGTGCTTCTATATTAATATTGAATACTGAAATTAAAACTTTTTGCAATACTTATGGTTTTTATTCCATTACGCTCGCTGAAGGTGATTACAATATGGTGGTTCAATTTGTGGGTTATGAAAATCAAATTGTAAAGATTAATCTTCATGCCGGACAGATAATTAACTTTAAAATGAAATCGGTAAGTTATAAATTAGATTCTATAGATGTCAAAGGTGAAGGGGCTGATAAAAATGTTACTTCACCCGCAGTGGGGAATTTTAACATCAATCCAAAGAAAATTGCCAATATTCCTGTTTTGTTTGGTGAACGTGATCTAATAAAAACACTTCAGTTAATGCCGGGCGTAAAATCAGCAGGCGAAGGAAATACAGGTTTTTATGTACGGGGTGGAGGGTTGGATCAGAATCTGATTTTACTTGATGAAGCACCTGTTTACAATGCCTCTCATTTACTTGGATTTTTCTCTGTCTTCAATTCTGAAGCAATCCGTGATGCTGAATTACTCAAAGGATCTATACCGGCAGAATATGGTGGACGCGCCTCTTCGGTGCTGGATATCAGGATGAAAGAGGGAAATATGAAGGAGTATCAAACTACTGGTAATGTTGGATTAATTTCTTCAAGCATGGGTTTTGAAGGGCCTGTGAAGAAGGATGTCGGTTCGTTTATTGTGAGTGCTCGTCGAACCTACGCTGATTTATTTCTGAAATTTGCGCCCAATAAAGATTTACGCGAATCACAACTGTACTTCTACGATCTGAATATGAAAGTCAACTATAAACTCAATGCAAATAACCGACTATTCATTTCAGGTTATCTTGGCCGCGATAAGTTTCGGATGCAAGATCAGTTCGGTTTCGATTGGGGTAGTAAAACGGCTACTATCAGGCTCAATCATACCTTCAACGATAAGTTGTTTTCGAATAGTTCACTCATTTACACCAATTATTCCTACCAAATTGATGTCTCAGGTAACAATGAAATTCTACTCGGTTCTGTTATAAAAGATTATAATCTGAAACAGGATTTTAGCTGGTATATTAATCCAAACAATACACTTAAATTCGGTGCTGACCTGATTGACCATACATTTGTTCCGGGTGAAGTTCAGGCTTCTATGGAAAGTGGTTTCCAAACTTTTGTTGTGAGGCCGCGTAAAGCTCTGGAAAGTGCATTTTATATTTCGAATAATCAGTTGATTTCCAAACATATAAAAATATATTATGGATTAAGACTGGCCCTGTTTTCCAACATTGGCCCCGGTGATTTTTTTCGTTTCGACAGTGATGGAAATCTTATGCAGACAATAAGTTACGATAAGTTTAAATGGGTAAAAACACAAGGCGGCATCGAACCCCGATTGGCAATTAATTATCAGCTTGGCACTCAGGACGCCTTAAAAGCTTCGTACAATCGAATACATCAATTCATTCATTTATTGTCAAATACCACAGCATCAACGCCTTCTGATATGTGGATCCCCAGTAGTGATAATGTGAAACCTCAGATTTCTGATCAATGGTCGATTGGTTATTTCAGGAATATTAAAAAAAACATGTACGAATCGTCTGTTGAATTATATTACAAAAATCTGCAAAACCAGATTGATTATCGAAATGGAGCTGACCTATATTTCAATTCAACTGTTGAGGCAGAATTGATTTTTGGTCGTGGATGGGCTTATGGTGCTGAATTCATGATTAGGAAAAATGAGGGTAAACTTACTGGCTGGTTGGGATATACATGGTCAAAAACAATGCGTCAGTTTGATCAGGCAAATCAGCCTGATCAATTTAGCATAGGTCTTCCATTTCCTGCACGACAAGATAGAAAACATGATATATCGATAGTTGCCCTATATGATTTAGGCCGTAAGCTTAAATTATCAACCACCTGGGTCTACAATACCGGGAATGCAGTAACTTTCCCAAGTGGTAAATATACAATTGATGGACAGATTGTCGGTAATTACACACAGCGAAATGGGTATCGTATGCCGAATTATCACAGGCTCGACTTGGGAATAACATGGATTAGGAAACAAACATCAAAGTTCGAATCGAGTTGGAACTTTTCAGTTTATAATGCTTATGGAAGGGAAAATGCTTATTTTATTTCCTTTAGGCAAAGCAAGGTGAATCCAGATCAAACTGAGGCAGTTCAGATTTCATTGTTCAAGATCATTCCTTCAATAAGTTACAAATTTAAATTCTGACAATTGATTAAACAATTTACATATCTGTCTGGAATATTTTTCATTCTCATTGCGTTTTCGGCGTGTGAGAAAGTAATTCCAATTGATTTGGCCTACTCCAGGGAAGCCATTGTAATTGAGGCAATTATCAACAATAACCAGTTACCTATTACTGTGCTGATTTCCAAAACGACTCCCTATTTCGGAACAAATAAAAGCAATCCTGTTTCGGGTGCAAAAGTAAGTGCCAGATCCGAAAAAGGAAAAGCCAAATATTTAATTGAAAAAGCACCGGGAATTTATGAATTGGAAAAAACAATTGCTCTCCCTGGTATTTGGTATTATATTGATGTTGAATATGATAGCAAAACTTATAGTGCAAAATCATATTTAAATGAAGTTGTCAATATTGAAGAAGTCGGCATTTCATATTTAGACGGATTTGGAGTTTTTGATAGTGGTTATAAATTAAATACCTATATTACTGACCCTGAGAATACTGTAAATTATTATAAGCTTAAATACTATGTAAATGGTAAGCCTGTCACCGAACAGGGAGGAATTACGCTCTATTCAGATCATCTTTTTAATGGAAAACCAATCGGCTTAGGTCAACGATCTACAGTATTTCAAGAAACTGATACTGTGATAATTGAATTGCAATCGATTGATAAAGCGGCTTATGATTATTTTTTAACACTTGAAAATATTATCGGAAATGATATAATGCAAACAGCCTCACCGGCAAATCCTATAAGCAACTTTAATAATGGAGCTCTTGGATATTTTTCAGCTTATACTTATGACCGTAAAACAGTGATTATCAAAGATTATATAAATAATTGAAATCGTTTAATTATGAAAATAGTTGTTTTAGATGGATATGCAATGAACCCTGGAGATCTTTCGTGGAAAGGTTTGATGGAATTGGGTGATTGTCAATTGTATGACCGCACACAGCCTAATGAAATATTCAATAGAATTATTGATGTTGATGTAGTAATTACCAATAAAGCGCTTATAGATAAACAGTTAATCGACAGACTTCCTAATTTGCGTTACATCGGTGTCACTGCTACCGGATTCAATGTGGTTGATATTCAGGCAGCTAGCCGAAAAGGAATAGTAGTTACAAATATTCCGGCGTACAGTACCGATTCTGTTGCTCAACTTGTTTTCTCTCATCTACTTAATATTGTTAATAGGGTTGAAATGCATGCCTCATCTGTCAGATCAGGTGAATGGACAAATAGTCCCGATTTTGCCTATTGGAAAAGTCCGCAAACAGAATTGACAGGTAAAACAATTGGAATTATTGGCTTCGGTCGAATTGGTCGTAAAGTGGCTCAAATAGCTGCAGCCTTTGGAATGAAAGTGATATTTCATAACCGTTCCCAAGTCGTTGATGCACCAGTTGGAATGCGCCAATTGACACTGGAACAGGTCTTTGCAGAAAGCGATGTGGTAAGTGTAAATTGTCCGCTATCAGTTGAAAACAGTGAATTTGTAAATCAAAATTTGCTCAGTAAAATGAAACCATCTGCCATATTTATCAATACAGGTAGGGGAGGGCTGATCAATGAAATGGATCTGGCAAATGCTTTAAATACAGGAGTCATTGCCGGGGCCGGATTGGATGTATTATCAACTGAACCACCCAAGCAGGATAATCCATTGCTCACAGCTAAAAACTGCTTTATTACCCCTCATATTGCATGGGCTACGCTTGAGGCCAGACAGCGATTAATGAATATTACAATTGAAAATCTGAAGTATTATATTTCGGGTAAACCTAAAAATGTGGTAAATTAATTCATTATCGCAAAACCCTTATTATATTTATTTGTTGTATCTTTAGAAAAAGAAATTATTGACATCAAATTTACCGTTATGAAAAAATTAGGAGTATTTATATTAGCAATCAGCCTCCTGGTTTTTAGTGGATTTCAACCTGGCGAAAGGAAAGCCAAGAAGCTGCAGAAAGAAAAGGACATGATTCAGTTGATTGAATCAGGCCATTTTCGCTTTGTCGCCAGGTCAGCAAAATCAAACATTGGAAATTTCAATAATCTGAGTACCAATTATGATCTTGTTATTGATAGTTTGAAAATTAAAGCCTATTTGCCTTATTACGGAAGAGCCTATTCTGCTCCTTATGGCGGCGATGGAGGAGTTAAATTTGATCTTAAGGCAGATAAAATTGATAAAGTTTGGAACAAAAAGAAGAAAATGTACACCATTAAAACTGAGGTAAGTGATTCTAATGATTCTTATGCCCTTTGCCTAACTGCAAGTCCAAGTAGTTATGCTGATTTGACGATTAACTTCAGAAACCGGCAAATGATTAACTATTACGGGACGATTGAAAGAATCAAATAAGAAACCATTAAACGGATTATAAGGCAATTTTGTGGTGAAGAGTTAAGATCATCAGTTAATATTTTTAAAAGCAACCACCAAGTTGTCTATTTTTGACAAAATATTCATCACAATAGCTTGAATTTGAACATACTACCAATAAACGCCCAATAAACGCCCAACCAAAGACTTGGTAAATTGGTAGATAACACGATTATATCAGGTAATTATTAGGTAGATTATGGGTGTATATACCTGTTATCTACCTGTTTGCTACCTATTATCTACCTATTAGCTACCTATATACCAAGACGTTGGTAGGGCGTTGGTTGGGCGTTGGTTGGTAGTATGTTCAGATGCAAGTTATTTATTAAAAATAAAGAAGATCAGGTTTAACTGTTCTTCTTTATTTCATATACATAAATGTTGGCCCCTGGGGAAACATTTATTTTAGAATTAGCCTTTCTTACGCATCCTCCAGCTCGTCGTCATCAAAATTGTTTTCAAAATTATCAGGATTTTCATCCGAAAAATCGTCATAAATCGATAATCTTCTTTTCGTACTTCTGTCTTTTTGTAATTTAGGTGCTTTAATGGTATCACCATCTGCTTTTAAAGGAATGCCACCCGCCTTTGTAATTTTCAGATTTGTTTTCATTTCAAAAAATCTAAATGTTTGATAATTAAGGTATTAAGAGTTAGTAAAATGTGTAAATATTTGATTGTTAAGCTATGAAAAAAATAATTAATAATCCAAACTATTTTTAATAAAAAATAATTATTTTTTTCTAATTGTTACTGATACTGTGTTTATTATGGTTGATGACAGTTATTATATTTTAAAAATACGATATTAACAAATAAAAGTTTCTCAAATAAGGTAAAACGATTAAAAAAATTATAAATTCGTTTTAGCAATTATAGGGCAATGAAAACTTATTTATCTTTTATTTTTGTAATTTTAGTTGAATTAAGCTTTGGGCAAGATTATTCAACCCATGATAAAAAGGCAATTAAGCTTTTTGAACAGGCAAAGCTATCTTACAGCAATAATTTATACTCCAAATCTCTCAAATTACTTGATGAAGCAATCGCTTTAGACCCCTCATTTTTGGAGGCTTATTTATTGAACTCCGATATTTATCAGGAAATTGATTCAGTTTCATTACAAATAAAATCGCTTGAGGCTGCAATAAACATTAACATTTCCAAATATCCCAAATTGCATTTTACCCTTGGAAATGCTTATTATCGTTCAGGCTTTTATCAAAAAGCTGAAGATTCCTACTTGAAATATCTTGAAGCTGCAGGTCAAAATGGAACGTTTATTTCCAAAGCAAAGCAAAATATAGAAAAATGCAAAGAAGCTATAGATATCTTAAAACATCCGGTCCCATTCAATTCAAAAAATATGGGTCCTGCAATTAATTCATCAAATGACGAATATTGGCCTAGCTTAACTGTCGATGGCAAGACCATTATTTTCACAAGGCTTTTGGGTGAAAACCGTAAATTGGCTCAAGGTAGTGCAATCGCTCAGGAAGACTTTTACACTTCACAATTGATTGATAATCAGTGGCAACAAAGTGAGGCGATTTCCTCCATCAATACCTCATCAAATGAAGGAGCTCAATCTATTTCGTCTGATGGAAAACTTTTATTCTATACAGCCTGTAATCGAAATGATGGCTTTGGAAGCTGCGATATTTATTTTTCAAGAAATAAGAACGGCATTTGGTCAGAACCTAAAAATGCAGGTGAACCAGTAAATTCCCCTGCTTGGGAATCTCAACCATCAATTTCAGCCAATGGAGAATCACTTTTTTTTGTAAGTAGCCGAAAAGGAGGAAAAGGTGGAATGGATATCTGGAAATGTAATTTATTGGGCTTTTCAGATTCGGGATCTCCTATTTGGACAAATGCAGTTAATTTGGGTGATTCAATCAACACTGCCGGAAACGAGAATTCTCCTTTTATTCATTCTGATTCCAAAACTCTGTATTTTGCCTCTGATACCTGGCCTGGCCTGGGAGGATATGATCTATTTTACAGTCGTAAACTAAACGATTCTGTTTGGACCAAACCACACAATATAGGCTACCCAATTAACTCATATAAAGATGAACAGGGCTTGGTGGTTGATGCGTCTGGGAAAAATGCCTATTATTCATCTGATAGGCCTGGATCGCAAAGAATGGATATTTATTCATTCGAACTTTACAAAGAGGCAAGGCCAGCTCCTGTTACCTATATCAAAGGTAAAGTGACTGATGAAGAAACAGGTGAAACACTTTGTACAATAGTTGAGTTGGTTGATGTAAATAATTCAAATTCAGTGGTTAAGGTAGAGTCTTGCTGGGAGAAAGGTGAATTTTTGATGTGTCTTCCTTTAGGTAAAGAATATGCATTCAATGTTTCAAAAGAAGGTTATTTATTTTATTCCCAAAACTTTCAGTTAAAGGAGAAAATGGATTTTATTGATCCGTATATTCTTGAAATTAAATTGAAAAAGATTGAAGTCGGTGGTTCTGTAGTGCTGCGTAATATATTCTTTGACACCGGATCGCACGAATTGCTTCCCGAATCGAAGAGTGAACTTCAACGTTTGATTGATTTTCTAACTGCCAATAAATCCCTTTGCATCGAATTGGAAGGGCATACCGACAATGTGGGAAGTGAAGAAATAAACCTTACCCTTTCGGAATTGAGAGCGAAAGAGGTTTATAAATACTTGATTAATAAGGGTATAATGGAGTCAAGGTTGATATTTAAAGGATATGGATATTCTCAACCCATCAGTTCAAATGATACTCCCGAAGGTCGTGCAATGAATCGTAGAACTGAGTTTAAAATCATTAGAAAATAAAGATATTATTGAAGTCCGTTTTTCTTGAAACATTCACTGTATTCCATATCTACCACTAAGATGTGATGGTCAATCCATACTTTCAAAAAATGGAGTAATTCGAACGATGATTCCAATTTTCCTGATTGTGATTGGGCTTTTAAAGAAGCCATTTTTTCAATAAATAGTTGATGTTCTTTTATATGTTCCTTCGAACCTTCATAATTGAATTGACTGAAATAATATTCCTCATTCTTAAAATGAGTAAGTGCATAGTTTTCAAGGTTAGTTACAATCTGCTCTATCGATTGAGAAGCTTGTCCCATTTTAAGTGCCTGAAACAATTGATCCATTACCCTGAAAATTTCTTTGTGCTGTTCGTCAATTGATTGAATTCCAACGCTGTACTTTTCATCCCACCTGAAAATATTCATAGTAATTCAATTTATGTGCTACAATAGAATAAGCAAAAATTTAAATCTGGAAATCCAAATTGAAACGTGTTGGCTCGTCCAGATTGAAAGGTGTTTCCTGATAAACGTAATAGTTCACCCAGTTGGAAATCAATAGGTTAGCATGTCCTCTCCATCTCATAATGGGTTCCTGTGACGGATCATCATTAGGATAATAATTGGCTGGAATATTTATGGGCAAATTATTCATCAGGTCGCGCTTGTATTCGGCATCAAGTGTAAAGCGGGAATACTCTGAATGACCTGTCATAAAAAACTGACGGCCATCCATCGCCATGACTGCATTAACTCCTGACTCGTCCGATTTTGATATGATATTCAGCTCTTTAACCTTTTCAATATCAACTTCCAGAATTTCTGTATGACGTGATTGAGGCACATAATATTCATCATCAAATCCTCTGTAAATGGGCAATTGATTATTTGAATTCCGGTGTTTAAATACCCCGAACATCTTATTTTGAAGTAAATATTTTGGTACTCCATAAAAATGAAACAAGCCAGCTTGTGCAGCCCAACAAATAAAAAGTGATGAAGTAACATTTCGCTTTGACCAGTCGAATATTTCGGTAAGCTCCTTCCAATAGGTAACTTCTTCAAAAGGAAGCATTTCCACAGGTGCACCTGTAAAAATTATCCCATCGTAATTGTGATCTTTCAACTGATCAAATGTTTTGTAAAAAGCTTTTATATGTTCCTCTGACGTATTCTTTGAATTGTGCCCCTTCATTTTAAGGAATTCAATTTCAATCTGAAGAGGCGTATTTGAAAGCAGACGAATGAGGTCGGTCTCAGTTGTAATTTTTATCGGCATCAGGTTCACAATGATGATCTTAAGCGGACGAATATCCTGTTTCGAAGCCCGCGATTCGTCCATGATAAATATATTTTCTTGCTCAAGCAATTCGATTGCCGGCAATTGATCAGGAACATTTATTGGCATAATATCAACATTTTAAATTAATAAACCGGAACCTCAGTTTGCACCTGAGATTCCGATTTTATGGGTGTAAAATTAAACAATTTGATCCAGAGCCTGTTCAAAATCGGCAATAATATCGTCGATATGTTCCAGGCCAACTGAAACCCTTAGTGATGATGGAAAAACTCCTGCAGCAAGCTGAGCTTCATCTGATAATTGAGAATGTGTGGTTGCTGAAGGCTGAATAATCAGCGTCTTAGCATCACCGACATTGGCAAGATGGCTGACAAGTTTGAGGCTGTCGACCAATTTAATGGCACTAAACTTGTCGCCCTTTAACTCAAAGGAAAGAACACCTCCGGCACCTTTGGGTAAATATTTTTTAGCAAGCTCGTATGATTGATTTCCTTCAAGACCAGGGTAATTTACACTCGCCACTTTGGGGTGCTTTTGAAGCCATTTGGCCAATGCAAGGGTGTTCTGGATATGTCGTTCCATGCGTAACGACAAGGTCTCCAGACCCTGAAGCAATAGGAATGAATTGAAGGGGCTTTGTGAGGCGCCAATATCACGCAAGCCTTCGACACGTACCTTGATGATAAAAGCCAAGTTGCCGAAGGGTCCGTCAAAATTGAAAATATCCCAGTATTTCAGTCCATGATAGCCTTCTGAAGGTTCAGTAAAACCTGGAAATTTACCATTTCCCCAATTGAAATTACCTGCATCAACAATTACACCTCCAATGGAGGTTCCATGACCGCCAATCCATTTGGTAGCCGATTCAACAATGATATTTGCCCCATGATCTATCGGACGGATCAAAAAGCCTGCAGCACCAAAAGTATTATCAACAATAAATGGAATTTCATATTTTTTGGCCAAAGCACCGAAGGCATCAAAATCAGGAATCACATAACCTGGATTACCAATTGTTTCAAGGTAAATGGCTTTTGTGTTTTCATCGATCAACTTCTCAAATGCTTCAACTGTAAGGTCTTCAGCCAATCTTGCTTCAATACCGAGTTTCTTGAAGGTAACTGTAAACTGGTTATATGAGCCTCCGTACAAAAACGGAGAACTGACAAAGTTGTCGCCTACACCCATGATATTTGTGAAGGTTAAAAACTGTGCCGCATGTCCAGAAGCTACGCCCAGTGCAGCAACTCCACCTTCAAGAGCGGCTACACGCTGCTCAAAAACATCAGTTGTCGGATTACCGATACGGGTATAAATGTTACCGAATTCTTTCAACCCAAAAAGGTTGGCAGCATGCTCCGAACTGTTAAAAACATACGACGAAGTCTGGTAAATTGGAACTGCCCTTGACGTTGTAGTTGGGTCAACTTGTTGTCCCGCATGTAATTGCAGGGTCTCAAAATGTAATTTTCTTTCAGTCATACTATTTGATTTAAAGGATTTAATAATTTAATTGAAAAATATATGGTGAATTTCTTTAATGGCTTTTTGTGTGTCATTCTGATCAACAATTAAATAGCTTACCAAGTCTGAAGCGCCCGAACCACTGAGCAATACGTTTATTTTATATTGTGCTACTGCCGTAAATAATTTGGCAGATACACCATGATGTTGCTGCATCCCATGACCCACTATCGCGATGAGCGAAACCTGGTCTTCAATAATTATTTCACTGACCGAACTCAAAGGTAAATCCCTGCAAATCTGCTTTGCTTCTGCTATTTCATTTTTGTTTAGAATGATGTTGATGCTTACCTGTGAGGTAATTACAGAGCGGATATTTATTCCGGAGTTATGAAATGCAGTGGTAATTTTTGCCAGAATGCCTGGTTTAAATCCTACGCCGGGGCCATTCAGTTTCAAAACTGCAATATCATTGGTATGTACCACACTTTTTACCACATTGGGTGTAATGACTGATTCTGAGTTGATCGTAGTGGTCAATTCTTTATTTTTATTGATCAGTCGATATACATAAATAGGTATATGGCTGTCAATCAATGGCTCTACAATGCGTGGATGAATGGAAAGTTCGCTGAAATAGGATAATTCAGAAGCTTCTGCATAAGTAAGTCGTGGAATCAATTTCGAATCGGCAATTGATTCAGAATCAGATGTTTTAAACTCTTTGTCCAGTTCCCAAAGTTGAAGTGAATCAGCTTCAAGAAGTCTTGTAATTCCAGCAGCCGAATAATCAGCAGATTGTTTGCCCAACCTGGCAATCTTTCCGCTTTGGGTTATGCCATACGATCCTGGTATAAGGAATATGCCATCTGATACTGAGGGCTTTACTTGAATTTTATCTTTAAACAGGATGGTGGCATTCCCGAATTCTTCGGTAACTGTTAATCCCAGGGACTCAGGATGTATAATAGTTGAACTAATTTTATTCTTCACTAAAAACAATTGCAGAATGGCCGTTGTAATGCGTTCTGAATAGCTAATCACCTGGTCTTTAAGTGATAGTGAGAAGTCGCCGGTAAATTCAATCCCTTGTAAGAGGTTCTGAAGGTCATGTAGCTCTGTCTGAATGGTTTCACTGAAGGCTGTTTGCTGAAATACACCCAATGCCTCTTTGACAGAATTATTGATTTGAAGCATTATCTGATCGGTCGTGGCACCATTGTTGATTAACAGTTCGATGCCCTGTTCAATTGACAGCTGTATTTTAGGGATAGCGGAAACAACTACTACGGCTCTATTTTCGGATGTGCTCAACAAATGGGCAAATGCTTCGAGTACCGCGAATTTAGATAGACTGTTTCCGCCAAATCGTATGACACAATTTGACATGATATAGATTTAAAAGATGAAAAGGGAATAATAAATTATAGGAAGCGTAGCCTTCAACCAATATGGATAATCACACCGACTGAAGGCTGGGGCATTATCATAGGCACGACAGGCATCATAAAATCATTGCAACCCAAAGTATGGGAAGTGCAGGAAGCTCTATTTTTTGCAGAATGATTCATTTTGGGTAACCTTATTATATGGATACAAACATAAACACTTTTGACTTAAAGACAAAATATTTTGGAAATTGTTCATATAAAATCAGGTTAAATTAATATAGCTCACTTTGAGCACCCAAAATCTATATATTGAATTGATAATCTTATGCCGTTTGCCATAAATAAATGGTCATTTTAATTAACTTTGCAATTATTAATTAATTGTAAATGAAGGTTAATAAGGTTTTGTAACCTTATGTATTCAATTTTAATTGTTGCATTTCGGATTTGTTCTATTTCAATAGTTCCCGATCAAAATAGATATCATGAATCAATTACTTGATTTAATAGTAGGTACACAAATGAGTGCAGCACAGGTTCTTAATGAATTTGTCGATGCTCAAAAACTATGCTGGCCACTGGCCAAGGCCAATTATGATGGATTGAAATTGGTGGAAGTCAAACAATTCCAGTTTGATGGTTTCCAAATTAACGTTCAGTTTAATCCTGAGCGGATGCTTTCATCTTCAGCCAAAGTCGATAAGGTGTCGATTGCTGAGAGGAAATGTTTTTTATGCAATGAAAATCGTCCACTGCAACAGCAGACTCTGGCTTTTGGGAACGATTTTCTGATTTTGGTGAATCCATATCCAATATTTAAAACTCATCTTACCATTCCGTCCAATACCCATATAGCTCAGCGGTTTATGGGAAATACTCAGTCAATGCTTGAACTGTCGGCTGCTATGGAAGGTTTTACTGTACTTTACAATGGTCCTGAAAGCGGTGCCTCAGCTCCTGATCATCTTCATTTTCAGGCTGGTGAAAGCGTTTTTCTGCCTGTAACCCAGGAGTTTGAAGCACTTAAATCCAACAGCGGTCAATTATTGTATTCAGATGATAAAACGCAAGTCTGGACTTTTGAGAATTATCTACGTAAAATGATTTCAATTCAAACCAGTTCTATAAATGAAGGACTTAGGGTATTGGATATATTCTATGACAATTTTAGTAAATTGCAGCCTGAGAAAATTGAACCCATGATGAATGTGCTATGTTCCTGGACCAAAGGTATTTGGACAATTCATCTGTTTCCACGTAAGGCTCACCGACCTACTCAATTCTTTGCAAGCGGAGAAAAACAATTATTGATTAGTCCGGGTTCTGTAGATCTTGGCGGGGTTTTTGTCACTCCTCGTAAAGAAGATTTTATAAAGATTAACAAAATGGATATTGTTGATATTTTAGCACAGGTAACCTTAAATCAAACTACATTTGCTGAATTAACAATGGCGATGAAGTCTGATTTGCGAAAGAAATTGAATGTAGATTTATAATAGATAATGATTAATAGAACTATATATTTCGTAATTCTGGTTTGTGTAATTGTATATGCATCAATTGATTCTTATGCAGCATCTGAAAATAGAATTATAACCGGAGCGGAACAAACAGGTAAATATCTTCCCAAATTACAAGGGAAGCGTATTGCCATTGTGGCCAATCAAACTTCGGTAATTGGCAAAACTACACTGGTCGACAGCCTGAAAGTATTGGGGATAAACATAGTTAAGATATTCGGTCCTGAGCATGGCTTTCGGGGTACTGCAAGCGCTGGAACTGTGATTGCCGATAGTCTGGATGCCAAAACCGGAATACTTGAAATATCGCTCTACGGGAAGAAGAACAAGCCTTCAAGGCAAGATCTGGCGAATGTGGACCTTGTGATTTTTGATATTCAGGATGTCGGTGCAAGGTTTTATACCTACATCAATTTGCTTGCGTACATAATGGAGGCATGTGCTGAAAATGGTAAAGAGTTACTCATACTTGATCGCCCAAATCCCAATGGTTACTGCATTGATGGGCCTATCCTTGATATGAAATTGAAATCAGGAATTGGAATGTTTCCCATCCCCATTACCCATGGAATGACCATCGGCGAACTGGCCAATATGTACAATGGTGAAGGATGGCTGGCCAATAAAGTTAAATGTAAAATAACAGTTATCCCACTTGCGAATTATGCTCACAACATGCAATATGTGTTGTCGGTAGCTTCTTCCCCCAATCTGAATACACAGCAATCAATAATATTATATCCCTCCTTGTGTTTGTTCGAAGGGACCATTATCAGCCAGGGGCGCGGTACTCAGTTCCCTTTTACCGTTTTGGGAAATCCTGATTTGAAGGGTAAATACAGTTTTTCATTTACGCCGGTCAGCATTAAAGGAATGAGCGAGACGCCTCTTTTTCAGAACCAGTTGTGCTATGGAATAGATCTTCGGAATTATGATGTATCCAACTTGCGTCGTAGTGGTAAGATCAATATTTCATGGTTAATCGAACTTTACAATGCCTATCCGCACAAAGAGAAATTCTTTGACAGTAAGCAAAGCAGACAGATTGGCAACTTTGATAAGCTGGCTGGTGTCTCACTTTTAAGAGAACAGATCATTGCAGGGAAATCTGAAAAGGAGATTCGTGAATCATGGGAACCAGGATTAGCTGAATTTAAAAATATACGCAGTAAATATTTATACTATAAATAGATTGACAATATGTTGAAAATTACAATTATACTTCTTATCTTAGCATTTAATTTTAGCGCTGGCGCTGACAATAAGGATGTTAAAACAGCTAACCGGATTATCGATTCTGTAAGTAGAAAATATGCACCTGATAAACGGACTGCTTTATTTAATATCAGTTTGACAGAAAATTCAGGTGAAGTTACCTTGAAAGGGACAACCAATCTGCCCGATGCCAAAAGCATGCTGTTGGATTCTTTGTCGCAATCAAGAATAGTATATGTCGATTCAGTTATCGTGTTGCCGCAGAAGACGATGGGAGAGAAGACCTGGGCCATTGCCACGATTTCGGTAGCCAATATTCGCTCTGGCCCTGATCATGCATCAGAACTGGTCTCACAGGCCTTGATGGGCACACCTGTAAAGGTTCTCGAAATAGTGGATGGGTGGTGCCGTATTCAAACGCCTGATCAATACATTGGCTGGGTCGATGAGAAAGGTATCGCTCTTAAAACTGATGCTGAAATGACCTTGTGGAAGCATAGTAAACGATTCGTATTCAATCGGATAGCTGGTTATGCTGTTGATACTCACAAAAAGAAGGCACATCATGTTTCAGATCTTGTTTTGGGTGATTTATTTGAAATGATTTCAGAAAAAAGAAAAGCTCTTCAAATCAAATTTCCTGATGGTAGATTAGCCTTTGTAAAGCGTGATGAATGTATTGCCTACGAAGAATGGATTGCTCAAAAGCCTGCTGTAGCTGCTGTTTTGGCTATTGCCAAAGAGATGTTGGGCCATCCGTATATGTGGGGCGGCACCTCATCAAAGGCGATTGATTGCTCGGGACTGGTAAAAGTGGCATGGTTATCTCAGGGGGTGATCCTGGCACGTGATGCTTCACAGCAAGCAAGGTATGGAGTTCAGATTGATTTTAATAATATAAAAAATCTCAAACAAGGCGATTTACTCTTTTTTGGGAGAAGTGCTCAACGAATTACCCATGTGGGAATGTATCTTGGAAATGGCTTTTATATTCATGCTTCTGGCCTGGTTCGTATCAGCAGCATCGACCCCAAAGATCCATTGTACAATATCACAGAACGTAAAAATCTGGTTGTCGCAACCCGGATTCTGAATTCTATAGATACCGAAGGTATTGTTTCTGTAAAGAATCATACTTGGTATTAAAGTACTGAAAATGAGAATGAAAAAATATTAAATAAGAAATAAGGAATATCAAATAAGAAATATCGAATAAGAAATAAGGAATCGGGTTGCGAAGTACTATTATCCTAGAAGCAATTCGTGCAATTCGTTTTAAATTCGTGTAATACGTACCTTCATGTAATTCGTTTTAAATTCGTGTAATACGTACCTTCATGTAATTCGTTTTAAATTCGTGTAATACGTACCTTCGTGAAATTCGTTTTAAATTCGTTAAATTCGTAGAAAATGAATAGTCGACGCAATTTTATACGCATCTCTGGATTAACAGCCATGGCAGGGGTTACAGGAATGGATGCTGTTTTTGGTGAAATGAAAAATAAGTCAACCGCCTCTTCTGGTAAAGGATTGACGTTGCGCTTTTTGCCTTATAAATTACAACTCAAACATACTTTCACGATTGCCAACAGTTCGCGTACCAGCACTCCTGATATGCTTACCTGCATTGAGTTTGAAGGAATTAGAGGTTATGGTGAAGCTTCCATGCCTCCCTATCTGGGTGAAAGTGTGGAGTCGTGTACCAAATTCCTTTCTTCACTTGATTTGAGCCAGTTTAAAGATCCGTTTCAGATGGATGATATATTGCGCTATGTCGATTCAGTGATGCCCTTAAACTGCGCCGCAAAGGCTTCTGTCGATATCGCTTTGCACGACCTGGTGGGTAAAATAATGGGGCAGCCATGGTATAAAATATGGGGCTTCGATCCGGCTGATGCGCCCAATACTTCCTTTACTATTGGGATCGATACTCCGGAAGTGGTTATTCAAAAAGTTAAGGAAGCCGCTCCCTACAAAATACTGAAAGTTAAACTGGGAATGTCAACCGACAAGCAGATGATTGAAACCATTCGCTCAGTGACAGATATACCCCTGTGCGTGGATGTAAATCAGGGTTGGACCGATAAGAATAAGGCGCTTGAAATGATTCACTGGCTCAAAGAAAAAGGGGTTGTTTTTGTTGAACAACCAATGCCCAAAACTTCTATTGACGATATGGCATGGCTGACGGCAAACAGTCCCCTGCCTACAATTGCCGATGAAGCCCTGCAGCGCCTTCCTGATGTGATGAAGGCAAAAGATGTTTACTCTGGCATTAACATCAAATTGATGAAATGCACGGGGATGCGCGAAGCTCACCAGATGCTGACCCTGGCCAAATCGCTGGGTATGAAGGTGATGATTGGCTGCATGACTGAAACTTCGTGTGCAGTATCAGCCGGAGCACAACTGGCACCCAAAGCCGATTGGGCCGATCTGGATGGCAATCTGCTGATTACCAATGATCCCTATTCCGGTGTAGTAGTCGTAAATGGAAAGATCACTTTAATTGATAAGCCGGGAATTGGAATCAACTCTGTACAAAAAGTTTTCTAGAAAGTATCAATCCGTAAGTCCTGCTACTCTTATTGTACCCCTATCATACCCGTGTCTTACCATTGTCTTATTAAAAGCAAATATAAAAGAAATTTAAAGGGTATATAAACCGTATATTTACGGATTATATACGGATTATATACGGTATATATACGGTTTATATTTGCTTTTAATAAGACAATGGTAAGGCAGAGGTAGGACATGGGTCAGACAGAAATACATGCAAATTAGACACTTTACCATTCCTCTTTATATTTAAAAATGAAATCCATATAGTTTAAAGGGCTCAATTCAAGTAATTTACACCTATTAAAAAATGAATTTTGCTATGAATACTACAAAATCAGTGGAGGCAATATACTTACAAATAAAATATATTTTATATTTTATTTGTATATCCCTGAACTCTATGTAAAATTCATTATATTCGTAGCATATTATACTTAAATAAACTAACTTTTAAATCTTTAATTATGACACTTTTAGGCGTTATTGGAGGAGGGGAAATTATTTTACTTTTAATAATGGTACCCTGTTTTTTTCTAATCCCGGTTTTAGCATTGGTTGATATTGTTCGCAGTAAATTTAGCGGCAATATGCAGCTGATATGGGTGCTCATCGTACTATTTTTCAATATAATTGGATCTATTCTGTATTTTGCAATTGGACGAAATCAAAAGATTCAGCAGTAATTCAATTTTCATTTAAGGGCTAAATATACAAAGTGGTTTTGAAGAATCTTAGCAATAGGTCAATAAACCATCAAAAAACTGAACATTTTTGATTGGTACAACATTCAAACTGCATTATAATATGACAATGATAAATATGAAATTGCCCTTAAAGAAGAGCTGATCATGGAGCGCAAGTGTTAAAAACCAAACCGGTTAAGATCGTCTGTAATGACTTCTTTGAGGAGTATTTTCTGCTTTAAATTACAAAAGTAGGGGCTTGCATGCGAAAAAAATGACGCTCAATAGTCAAATAATTTAATGAAAATCGGTTTTTGCCCTGAAATTATTTTGTTTAAAGCTTTCCTAATTGCTGCCGGGAGGGGTGGAAAAGTAATGATTCACTTAAATATTCTAATTCGAAATGCAGATTTAAGTTCAGAAGGAGTGAAGGTGAACGAATGATTGGATCATTGAACCAAATAAAGCTTTAGTAGAATGTATAAAAACGAAAAGACCTGAATCTCATTGAAATTCAGGTCTTTAAGTTTGCGGAGAGAAAGGGATTCGAACCCCTGGACCGCTCACACGGTCAACGGTTTTCAAGACCGTCGCGATCGACCACTCTGCCATCTCTCCTTAGCGGTTGCAAAAGTAGAACAATTTTTTAATCTACAAATAGAATTAGAAAATGAGTTGAAAATATTTTTAAATATTTTTTTCATAATCGTTGTTTTTTTGAATCTTATTTATGAATTTAGTATCTCAATAAAGTGAATCTTTTGAAAGCATTGATTTTATTAAGGTTTTCACATTTTTTAAACATTTTTTTTCTTTGAGCTGGATAAATGATTTACATAGTTTACATATTTATTTAACCCTAAACAAGTTTTATTATGAACAAAGCACAATTAATCGATGCAATGGCTGAAAAATCTGGTTTGACTAAAGCCGATGCGAAAAAATCTCTGGATGCTTTTGTTGAAGCTACCAGTGATGCCTTGAAAAATGGCGATCGTGTTGCTCTTATCGGATTTGGATCTTTCTCTGTTGCTTCACGCAGCGCCAGAACTGGAAGAAACCCACAATCAGGTCAAGTTATTGAAATTCCTGAAAAAAAGGTTGTTAAATTTAAACCAGGTGCTGAATTAGCTGATACTATTTAGTATTGAACTAATATTCGTCCTGAATGAAAATTTACAAAGGGATGCATAATTTATATGCATCCCTTTTTTTTATCTTTGCAGTTCTAAAAAATAGAAATGAAACTTAAGTTGATTCAGTATCTTTCAGAATTTGTAACCCCTGAAAGGCTTGCGTTATTCAATAAAATACTTTCATCGCGGACCAATTATCTGACTGTGGTACTGGAAGATATGTACCAAACCCACAATGCTAGTGCCGTTGTTCGTACTGCTGAATGTTTTGGAATTCAAAATGTACACGTGATCGAAAATAAGCACGCATTTAATTTTAATCCTGATGTGGTCAGAGGTGCTTCCAATTGGGTAACTCTCAATCGTTATAACGGGGCTGAAATGAATACTACACAGGCGCTCAGTAAGTTGCGAAAAGATGGTTACCGAATTGTAGTTGCTACTCCACATGAACATGATGTTGATCTGGAAGATTTTGATCTTGGAAAAGGAAAGGCAGCCATCGTTTTCGGCTGCGAACGTCCCGGTCTTACTGATTGGGCAACTGCGGAGGCTGACGAATTTATGAAGATCCCAATGGTCGGCTTCACCGAGAGCCTGAATGTTTCGGTTTCGGTTGCAGTAACTTTACATCACCTGACCAATCAACTGCGCAATCATTCTGCTATTAATTGGAAGCTTTCGGAAGAGGAGAAACAGAAAGTCATGCTCGACTGGCTGCGTATGTCGCTTAAACGTGCTGATTTACTGGAAGATAAATTTATAGAACTTCAAAAATAATTACCATGGATGTTTTTGCTGAAACTTTTGCTGACCTGAAAATATTAAGATATGCGGTTCCCGGATTCGAAGCGCTCGAACTGAATAAAAAGCTCTATATCTATCATTTATCTCAGGCAGCCCTTTGTGGCCGCGATATTTTGTGGGATCAAAACAACCGATATAATTTAAGCATTAGGGCTGTTCTGGAAACAATATGGAAAACCTACAAAGGAAATCGTACCGTCGAAGCTTTTAAGTCATTCGAAATATACCTCAAACGTGTTTGGTTTTCTAATGGAATCCATCACCATTATTCTACTGAGAAATTACCTGTCGGCTTTACTCAAACCTATTTCAATGAACTGGTTACGGACTCTAAATGGCGTAAATTTAATCTACCTAAAGGTACAAAATTTGATAGTTTTATAGCCAATATTCAGGAAGTTATTTTCAATCCTGAGAGAGAATTAAAAAGGGTCAATCTTGATTCTGAGAATGATTTGATCCGCTCATCAAGTAATAATTATTATCAGGATGTTTCTCAAAGTGAGGCAGAACTATTTTATGCTGAACTGAAAACTTCCGCAGGTGCTGAACCTATATCGTTTGGACTGAATTCAACATTGGTAAATGCTCATGGTCAATTGGTTGAAAGAGTCTGGAAGCTGGACGGCAAATATGGTAAAGCAATTGAACAAATCATTTTTTGGTTGAAGAAGGCTGCTGTATATGCAGAAAATGACCTTCAGAAGAAATACATTGGTTCATTAATTCAATATTACACTACAGGTGATCTGGCCCTCTTCGATCAATACAGCATCGACTGGGTGAAAGAATTGGAGGGTGACGTGGACTTTGTGAATGGCTTTATTGAAGTATATGGTGATCCATTGGGCATCAAGGGTAGTTGGGAGTCGATTGTTAATTTCAAGGACGCTGAGGCCACTAAACGAGCTACTATTTTAAGCCAGAATGCACAATGGTTTGAAGATCATTCTCCCGTTGATCCTCAGTTTAGAAAGACAACGGTTAAAGGGGTGAGTGCCAAGGTGATCAATGTAGCAATCCTGGCTGGTGACTGCTATCCGGCTACACCCATCGGTATAAATTTACCCAATGCTGAATGGATTCGCGAGATACATGGATCGAAATCTGTTACCATTGAAAATATTACCCAATCCTATTTCCTTGATTCAATGAACAATGGGATGCTTGAAGAATTTGCCTCTTCATCTGAAGAAATTGAAAGGGTTCGCCAATATGGTTATCTGGCTGGTAACCTGCATACTGATCTACACGAATGTTTGGGTCACGGTTCTGGAAAGGTCAGTGAGGGAGTGAGTACCGACAGTCTGAAGAACTATTATTCAACAATAGAAGAGACCCGTGCCGACCTTTTTGCACTATATTATATGCTTGATGATCAAATGATTCAACTTGGATTGCTTCCTTCGTTTGGGGCAGCTAAGGCTGAATATGATACATATTTACGCAATGGATTATTAACACAACTTACAAGAATCGAGCCTGGAAAAGATATTGAGGAATCGCACATGCGTAACCGTCAGTTGATTGCACGTTGGGTCTATGAAGAAGGGAAAGCAAATAATGTGGTTGAATTTGTTCATTCTGAAGAGAAAACTTACATCCGTATAAATAATTATCATGAATTACGAGAATTATTTGGCCAGTTGCTGAAGGAAATACAACGTGTAAAGTCGGAAGGCGACTTTGAGGCTGCCAAACAACTGGTTGAAAACTATGGCGTTAAAGTGGATCGGCAACTTCATGAAGAAATACTGGCTCGTTTTAAAAAGCTTAATCTTGCTCCATATTCCGGATTCTTAAATCCTGTTTATGAACTTAAAGCTTGGCCTTGCGGAACCATTGAAGATGTTTTGATCAGCTACAATGAAGATTTCACCTCCCAAATGCTCAGGTACAGCAACGACTTTGGGTTTCTGCCGATGAATAACGAGTGAAATAGTTTCAAATTCCAAGGTTTTAGACAACCTTGGAATTTGGAACCTGGAACTTATATCCTGAGTTATATCTACGTAATATCCTTATTTAGATTTATTTACCATTTGAAAAAGGGAATTGAACAATGATAGGTTCGACCAAAAATAAGAACACTTCTTTTTTGCCAGACAATTTCCCCTTGGATATATTGGTCTCTATTTCGGAAAAAATATAGCATTCAAATTACTAAATTATCAAATTACCAAATTACCAAATTCAGACTTCCAAGACTATCTCAATTGATTGCGATAGTCTTATTGTTTATAATTAGCACTTTAAGACTCGAAATTTAGCTGCAGAACATTGTATTAATTCAAATATATTGTATTATCAATTTAGGTGGGAAATAAGCTAAATTATTGATTTATAGTAATTCGTATTGGAAGTCTGAAATTACCAATTTGGTAAATTGATAATTTGACGAATGTTGTGATTTATACTATTCGCTTCTATTGAACTCAGGTTAATATTTGAAAAAGCAAATTTCCCAAAGTTAATTTGGCAAAGCTTCCAAACCTTCTAATAAAAGCATCTTATTAGTAATTATGGTTCATCCCACTAATGCATACCTGGCATTGTGAAGATCCAATATTTTGAGGTTGAAATATTACATATCGCGATTTTTATTCAAATCCATTTTGCACCGTTTGTACATCTGCGAGTTTTGTTTGATTTTCAATTCAATGATTTTGTTTCTTTCGAGAAGGGTGAATATGGAATAAGGGTAAGAATGCAAACTTGCAAACTTGCAAACTTGCAAACGTTGCAAATGCTTCAAAGAGTTTAACAAAACGGAGCAATCTCCTGTGGCAATTTTTCTTTTACTTTTTGGATTTTAAAGGTGTTGATGATAGCGCGAACCTATTAAAGTGAGTTAGATATAAACAACACTCTGAAAAAATCCATTATCACAAAGTAGGTTTTTCACAAAATTAGCTTCCTTGCTTTTTGCAAAAACAACTCAATTCTATATAGATAGAATCCCTGGAATACTCTGGTTTATTTCCACCAAGACCGCCAAACCGCCAAGACCGCCACTTGTCGTTTTAATGGTATTTTCACTCCAAGGCATGATTAAAATAACAAGTGGCGGTCTTGGCGGTTTGGCGGTCTTGGTGGAAAACAGGAGGTCATTATCATAGTCTAAGATTAAAATCTGTTTACGAATTATTCGCTTATATCGAACTCACGTTATTACAGACAATACTTGATTCTAAACTCACTAATCCATTTATTTCAGGTACACATTATTGGGATGAACCGTAATTATAAAATCCCATGGACACCCATCTTATAGTACTGACAAATAAATGAAGTGTATGAATGGTTGCTTATGATAAAATATATTTCATTGAAGCATTCGCTTGATTTACGGTTATTTAGAAAGTGCATTTATAGAGTAAACCAATCTTTTACGATTGCTTCATAGTTATTTTCACTGGTGTGCCTGAAAATGTTTTCCTTTGGAAAATATGTGTACTGGGCTGCATATTTTTCATGGTTCTCAACAATATCGCGGAGTGCGTCGATAAAAAGTGTCACTTCAGCATTGGTGGTGGTTGGATGCAGCGACCAGCGTACCCATCCCGGTTTTAATGAAAGGTCGCCCTGAGTGATATGGCGGGTGATCTCATCAGACAATTCATGACTCACTTCTAGCAAAATATGGCCGTAAGTTCCAGCACAGGCACAGCCTCCACGTACCTGTATGCCATATAAATCGTTCAGCAGTTTCACCAAAAGGTTATAGTGAATCTTGGGTACAAAAAATGAGATGATCCCCAACCTGTTACGGTGTGCGCTGTCCATGATAACGACTTCAGGAATGCTGTCCAGGCCTTCAAAAGCCAATTTCAACAACTCATTGTCGCGTTGTTGAATATTTTCAATTCCCATCTTTTCTTTCACCCTGATACATAATGCAGTACGTATGGTCTGCAGAAAGCCTGGAGTCCCGCCATCCTCGCGCACTTCAATATCATCAACATATTTATATTCACCCCATGGGTTGGTCCAATCCACTGTTCCGCCACCCGGTTGATCGGGTACTGAATTGTGGTACATCGACTGGTCAAAAACCAGCACTCCTGAAGTCCCTGGTCCCCCCAGAAACTTATGTGGCGAGAACATAATGGCATCCAGTTTCTGTTTCGGATCGGCAGGATGCATATCCATTTGATCATAAGGAGCCGATGCGGCAAAGTCGATGAATACCACTCCGCCGTATTCATGCATAATTTGTGCCAGCTTATAATAAGGTGTATGAATGCCTGTAACGTTTGAACAGGCTGTAAATGAGCCTATTTTGAATGGACGATCCTTGTATTCTTCCAATTTCCTTCTTAGGTTTTCAGGATCGACCTGTAAGTTTTTATCCGGTTCAACAAGTACAACTTCTGCATTTGTTTCATACCAGCTGGTATGGTTTGAATGATGTTCCATGTGGGTGATAAATACCACAGGGCGGTCACGCTTGGCCAAACAGCCTGTATGATTGACTATTCCGCAGTATTTAAGTCCCAGCATGCGTTGAAATTTGTTGATCACTGCGGTCATTCCTGAACCTGCAGTGATGATGATATCCTTGGGCCCTGCATTCACATGCGCCTTGATAATTTGATGTGCCTGATGGTAAGCATGAGTCATCAAAGCCCCGGTCTCACTGGTTTCTGAATGCGTATTTCCTGCATAAGGACCGAAAATTTTGGTGATCTGATCCTCAATGGGCGTGTATAATCTGCCGCTTGCAATCCAGTCAGCATAAATGATCTTTTTTATTCCGTAAGGCGATCTGAAATGCTGGTCGATGCCTACAGTTTTTTCTCTGAACTGGTTAAAATAAGTTTCCTGTTTTGTCATGGTATTCAAAAGGCTCTTTATTGCGCCGCAAAATAGTTACTTTTCGTCAGATAAAGGGGAATAAAGTCATTTTATGTCACCTAAAAATTAAACTTCATGCCAAGTACGGTGACAAAAAGTCATTTTATGATCATGGTATAATCTTTGAAAACAGATTACACTCAAAAATGAATAATAAACTCATAAAATAAGTACCATGCAAAAAGGAAAAATAGGGGTTACCAGTGACAATCTATTCCCTATAATTAAAAAGTTCTTGTATTCTGATCACGATATCTTTCTACGTGAAATCGTGTCAAATGCTGTTGACGCTACTCAGAAACTCCGCACCCTTGCTGCCAAAGGCGAATATTCGGGTGATATTTCGAATGCTAAAGTTAGCGTGAAAATCGACAAGGAGGCCAAGACCCTTACCGTTTCTGATAACGGTATTGGAATGACTGCCGAAGAGGTGGAAAAATTCATTAACCAGATTGCATTTTCTGGAGCTGAAGAGTTTCTCGAGAAGTATAAAACTGATGCTAATGCTATTATTGGTCACTTTGGATTGGGATTTTACTCCTCGTTCATGGTTTCAAGCAAGGTTGAAATTATCTCCAAATCATACCGTGAAGGTGCAACTGCCATTCGCTGGGAATGTGACGGCAGTCCTGAATACATGCTTGAAGATTCTGAAAGAGAAGAAGTTGGAACCGACATCGTGATGTACATCAATCCTGATTCTGAAGAGTTTCTGGAGAAAGCACGTATCGCTGAGATGCTGACCAAGTATTGTAAATTTCTTCCTATCCCAGTCGTTTTTGGTAAAAAATCAAGCTGGAAAGATGGTAAAGAAGTGGATACCGATGAGGACAACCAGATCAATGATGTGGCTCCTGCATGGACAAAAAAGCCGGTTGACCTGACTGAAGAAGATTATAATAAATTCTACCATCAGTTATATCCAATGGCTGAAGATCCTCTTTTCAATATTCATTTGAATGTGGATTATCCATTTAACCTGACAGGTATTTTGTATTTTCCTAAGTTGAAAAATACTATTGAAGTTCAGAAGAATAAGATACAACTTTACAGTAACCAGGTTTTTGTAACCGACTCGGTTGAAGGTATTGTACCTGAATTCCTTACCCTTCTGCATGGAGTGTTGGACTCTCCTGATATCCCCTTGAATGTTTCGCGTTCATACCTGCAAAGCGATTCGAATGTAAAGAAAATCAGCAGTCACATTACCAAGAAAGTTGCCGATCGCTTGTCGCAATTGTTTGTTGATAAACGTGAAGATTTTGAAGCCAAATGGGATGACCTGCGTCTGTTCATCGAATACGGCATGCTGACTGAAGATAAATTCTACGAAAAAGCTGAGAAATTCTTCCTATTCAAAAATACAGATGGTAAGTATTTTACCATGGATGAGTATGAAACATTGATCAAGGGTGAACAAACGGACAAGGAAAAGAACCTTATCTATTTGTATACCAGCAATGCCGAGGAGCAATTCTCATTTGTTGAGGCTGCAAAAAGTAAGGGCTACGATGTTCTGATAATGAACAATGTACTTTCTACTCCATTGATCAACAAGTTTGAACAGAAATTTGAAAACAAACGTTTTGTACGTGTTGACTCAGAGGTTGCTGAACATTTAATTGCCAAAGAAAATACTGCCAGTGAGTTAAGCTGGGAAGAAAAGAATGAACTGAGCCCTATTTTCAAGGCTGTATGTCCTGAAAATAAAGATTACGGTTTCGTGGTCGATTTTAAGGATTTAGGTCCTACCGGCAACCCAATGGTAATTACACGCAATGAATTTATGCGTCGGATGAAGGACATGAGTCAAATGCAGGGTGGTATGAGTTTTTATGGCGATATGCCTGAGAACCTGAATCTGGTGGTAAATACTTCACATCCATTGGTTAAGCAGATCTTTGAGGAACGTGATGCTGTTCTGGGTGATGAACTTAAAAGGTTTACTACTGAATTGGCTGTCAAGGAATCTGAAAAGGTAAAACTTGAAGAAACCAAGAAAGACAAAAAGGATGAAGAGATTCCTACCGAAGTAAAAGAGAAATCTGAAGAACTCGAAAATGCAATCTCTACTCTAATGGATGAACGAAAAGTGAAACTTTCGCAATTTGGTAAAGAGAACAAACTGGCCAAGCAATTGGTTGATCTTGCATTACTTGCGAATGGAATGTTAAGAGGTGCAGACCTTGATAAGTTCGTTAAACGTAGTTTCGAAATGATCAAATAAGATTATTCTTCAAGGAATAAATATAAGCAGGTTCTCTTCTGGGAACCTGCTTTTTTTACTTCTAACACCTTACTTATGAATAGCTGCGCACCAGTGAGATATTTGTAGTGTCTTGCATAAAGAATAGTTTAATTTTACCAAATTGTTTACATTCGGGTTCTTCTTTGTATTTTTACACATCCAAAAGATCAAATATTATGCTTGCAGAAACATTTCAACCTTTTATTGATTGGTATTTATCGAATATCAACTACTTTACAATTACCGTATTAATGGCCATCGAAAGCTCGTTTATACCGCTCCCCAGTGAGTTGGTCATTCCTCCAGCCGCCTATTTGGCAGTTGCTGGTAAGCTTAACCTTGGCTTAATTATATTCTTTTCGACCCTGGGATGCGTCATCGGAGCTTTTTGTAATTACCTGTTATCCTACTATTTGGGCCGGAAGATTATTTATGCACTTGCCGATAGCCGTTGGGCACGCATCTTTTTTATCAACCGTCAAAAGATAGAACATGCAGAACAATATTTCCTGGAAAATGGCAATACCTCTACCTTTATAGGACGTCTGCTTCCCGGTATCCGCCATCTGATTTCTATTCCGGCAGGGTTATCAAAGATGAATCTGAAGAAATTTATAATTTATACTGCTCTTGGTAGTGCACTGTGGAATACTATTTTAGCTGTAATGAGTTATTTTTTGGCCGATAACTGGAAAGTCTACTTTCGCGAAATAACCTGGGGCTTTATTATTATCGGCGTTGGATTTGTTCTGTTTTTGGTGATCAGGGCACTAAAAAAGAAAAAAGCAACTGTTTAAGTACTGCCGGTCGGTCTAAACCACGTAAACAGCAGATTATCAAGATTGAAAAGGCATTGCATCAATTAGGCGAAGAGCTTTGCAACATATCGTTCTAATTGTTTTGAAACATTCTTAAACCATAAAAATGAAAGATCCATTAATTGCCTTTGCCCGATTGCTCGAAATCATGGACGAGTTACGTGTGAAATGCCCGTGGGACAAAGAGCAAACCCTCCACTCGCTCCGTAAACTGACCATTGAAGAGACTTATGAACTGGCCGATGCCATCCTGAACAACGATCTGAATGGTGTAAAGAAGGAACTGGGCGACCTGATGCTGCACATCGTTTTTTATGCCAAAATAGGGGCTGAGAAGGGTGCTTTCGACATGGCCGATGTGTTGGATTCAATCAATGAAAAGTTGGTCTACCGTCATCCTCATGTGTTTGGTGACATTGATGTAGCCAATGCCCGTGAGGTTGAACAGAACTGGGAAACCCTCAAACTGAAAGAGAAAGGTGGAAATACCCGCGTCCTCGAAGGTGTTCCTGCCGCTATGCCTGCTTTGATAAAGGCCAACCGTATTCAGGAAAAGGCCAGCGGCATTGGGTTCGACTGGGAATTCCGCGAACAGGTGTGGGACAAGGTGAAGGAAGAAATCAATGAGCTAAGCGTCGAAATTGATAAGGTCGACCAGGATAAAATGGAAGGTGAATTTGGCGACCTGTTCTTTGCCATGATCAATGCCGCACGTCTGTATGGTATTGATCCTGAGGCCGCCCTTGAACGTACCAACCTGAAGTTCATCAGCCGTTTCAATTACCTCGAAAGTCAGACTTTACAAAAAGGAAGAGATCTCAAAAAGATGAGCCTCGCTGAAATGGATGTTATTTGGGATGAGGCAAAACGCATGGAAAGAGAATAAACTACGAATTACACGAATTTAAAACGAATCTCACGAACCAGACCACTCGGGGCTGATTCGTGTAATTCGTACCTTAGTGTAATTTGGACCTTAGTGTAAATCGTTTTAATTCTTGAAATTTGTACCTTCATGTAATTTGTACCTTCGTGTAATTCGTATTTTCAGGAAGTCTGAATATACCTACAAATCGCTAAGGACTGGGGAAAGCAATCCCACTCTAAGAGGATAATTCTTCTTTCATGACTTTTCGGAATGAACTAATCATTCTGTAAAATACAAAGGATGCTTCCCTTTTTTATTTTGTTTTTCCTCTTTTCTGAATGTCTTTCTTCAGTTTTCCTTTATTTTGACGACAATCGAAAACAGCGACAACAAAGATGAGGTCATCCTCTATATAATAGACCACCTTGTATGTTTTGCGTATGACTAAGGAACGATATAGCTCCGGGAATTCTGATAACAGAGGTTCTATTGGTGCCATTTGTGCGAAATGCAACAAAGATTCCGTTTCATCTAAAATGTCATTGTAGACAGCGACAGCCGCCGTTTGATTTTTGTTGATAAGAAAACGGTATATTTTTTCTAATTGTCCTGCTGCAAAAGCTGTCCAAATGAGTTTCATAACCTTGGATGTCTTTCCCTTAATTGTTCCTGTGTATAAATATTCCCGTTTTCTATATCTTCCTTCGAACGAAACACAGCATTTATCAAAGTTTCTTTAGTGTAATTTTCAATAGTGGATACTTGATTTTCATTGCTGAGCAGGTTTTCTATCTTGTCCAACAAAAGTTCATCTTCTACGTTAATGAGGCGGCGAAGAATGGCCATCCGTTTAGTTTCTAACTCTACAGTATTCATAATTACTCTGTATTAAAGATTATAGTTGCAAAGATAATACTTACTTTTCAATATGCAAAGGTCTCACAACCAAGGTTACTGAGGTAGGAATCCGGGGCCTATTCTGGTTAAAAAGGTTATTAAGGTCGTGGGATAAATTATTGAGTAAGTTAATATATGACAATTCCTAAGGACTTCAGGAACCATTCTCAGAGCGTCATTGCGAGGCACGAAGCAATCTCATCATTATCAAAATTATTGTGGGATTGCTTCGTTCCTCGCAATGACGTTCCGAGGGTCGCATGTCGTCGTTGATAAATTATTTCAGGATGATGCTTTGAACATGCATTACTGAAACCGGATGCATCTATTCAGCCTTGATACAAGACTTGTTCCCCTTTTTAATTATTTTTCATCAGTGTTCCCCTTTTTCTATATCATCTATCTTCCTTATTTATTTCTTTTTTTATCATCTTCTCCTATGGTTTGAATAAAATGCTTAGTTTAGCTGTTGAAAGTAAAAACACTCAATGATGAAACGATTAAACAATTTATCACCACAACCTTTGTGGAATAATTTCGAAGATATATGCCAGGTGCCGCGTCCATCAAAAAAGGAGGAGAAGATACTACGCTTCTTACTCGATTTTGCTGAAAAGAATGGACTGACCGCCATCCAGGATGAAATTGGAAATATACTGATCAAAAAGCCTGCAAGTCAGGGTCGTGAGAATGATCAGACCGTTATTCTTCAGTCGCATGTCGACATGGTTTGCGAGAAGAACAGTGAGACCAAACACGATTTCGATACCGATGCCATTGTACCTTATTTAGAAGATGGTTGGGTAAAGGCTGAAGGTACCACTCTCGGTTCCGACGATGGCATTGGAGTGGCCGCTCAGATGGCCATTCTTACCGCTAAAGATTTATCGCATGGCCCCATTGAATGTCTTTTTACCGTTGATGAAGAGACCGGTCTATCGGGTGCTTTTGCCCTGCAGGCTGGATTCCTGAGTGGTCACACCTTGCTGAATCTGGATTCTGAAGATGAAGGTCAATTGTTTATCGGTTGTGCCGGTGGAATTGATTCTGTCGGAACTTTAGATTATACTCCTGAAAGTTTACCCCTTGCCTCTTTTGCTATCAAGCTTGAAGTGAAAGGCTTGATGGGAGGCCATTCCGGTGATGATATCAATAAGAACCGTGGCAATGCAATAAAGATACTCAACCGGTTTTTAATGAGTGCTGACCGTAAATTTGATCTTCACCTGGCTGATTTTAATGGAGGAAACCTTCGCAATGCCATTGCCCGTGAAGCCTCTGCTGTGGTGGTGGTACCTCATTCACAAAAGGAAAAACTGGTGGTGGAATGGAACGTTTTTACTTCAGAGATGGAATTTGAATTCGAACGTTCTGAACCTAAACTTAAGTTATACCACCAGTCGGTTGAACTGCCTGAATTTGTTATTGATTCAGATACAAAAGGCCGATTGTTGAAATTGATTGCTGCCTGTCCTCACGGCGTACTCGAAATGAGCAGCCGCATGGTGGGTATGGTGGAGACTTCTACCAACCTGGCATCGGTGAAATTCACTGGTGACCATCAGATTACACTCACCACCAGCCAACGAAGTGAGATTGACGGCCGTAAATATATGGCTGCCGAAATGGTGGAGTCTGTCATGAAATTGGCCGGTGCAATGGTTCAGCATTCTGATGGATATCCCGGATGGACTCCCAACCCTGATTCTGCTATTGCCAAGATTGCTGTCGACTCCTACATTCGCCTTTTCGGTAATTCTCCGGCTGTTAAATCCATTCATGCCGGCCTCGAATGCGGATTGTTCCTTGAAAAATATCCCCATCTCGATATGGTATCTTTTGGTCCTACCATCCTGGGCGCTCATTCACCCGACGAACGCATCAACATCGAGACAGTGGATAAATTCTGGAAACTACTGGTCGACGTACTTAAAAATATTCATTAATGTAGATTAAGGTATGTTCCTCGGAACTGGCAGTACCTCGCAATAACCCTGTTAGGAGTGCAGAGTCATGATGTAAGTACCTACAATCTCATCATCAGAGCGTCATTGTCCCGAGTACTCGGGAAAGCAATCTCATATAAATACTTGATTGACAGATTGCTTCGTGAATACCAATGACCCCGAGTGCTCGGGGTAAGCTTCTGAATATTAATTAAATGACTTGGCTCGTTTGGTAGCATCTCCCTCAGAGCGTCATTGCGAGGCACGAAGCAATCTCAAAATCAAGTACTTATGGGATTGCTTTCCCGATTCTCGGGACAGGCAGTTCCTCGCAATGACGCCCTGAGGGAGATGCCACCAAATTAGTCATGCCATTATATTCATTTTCAACATCTTACCCCGAGCACTCGGGGTCATTGGTAGTCACGAAGCAATCTCAAAATCAAGTACTTATGGGATTGCTTTCCCGATTCTCGGGACAGGCAGTTCCTCGCAATGACGCTCTGAGGGAGATGCTACCAAATAAGTCATGCCATTATATTCATATTCAACAGCTTACCCCGAGCACTCGGGGTCATTGGTAGTCACGAAGCAATCTGTCAATCAAGTATTTATATGAGATTGCTTTCCCGATTCTCGGGACAGGCAGTTCCTCGCAATGACGCTCTGAGGGAGATGCTACCAAATAAGTCATGCCATTATATTCATTTTCAACAGCTTACCCCGAGCCCTCGGGGTCATTGGTAGGCACCAGCCAATTTATTGGGCACAATGTGCTTATAAGAGGGAGTGAATATACCTTTCCTGGCAATCCCTTCGGGATTGTCGCCCAAGCTGCAGGTAATCAAAGGTAACGTAACACTACATTAAATAAATCGTTGAATACTCTTATCAGCTTTTATCTGTTTGACCAATGTCATCAGCATTCCTTTTTTATTCCCCTTTTTTTATTGTCCCAAAAAATCACCATCTTCGTCCTTCAATATTAACCCATACCAATGAACCGTAAACTCTTGACCCATCTACTGTTTGCACTACTTCTATGCTTCGTATTACCGGCCCACAGTCAGGAAAACTGGACGCATTTACGTGGAAGCAAGCTCGATGGCCATTCTGTCTGCACACAGGCCCCGACGACCTGGAGCGAGACCAATCATATCTTATGGAAAACTGAAATAAGAGGCGTCTCCTGGTCATCGCCCATCGTATTTGGTGATCAGGTATGGACCAGTTCCGCTACCCTTAACGGTGAAGAAATGTTCGCTGTATGTACTGATTTTAACTCGGGAAAGATTCTGAAAGAGGTCATGCTCTTTAAGCCCGATTCAGTTCAGCATATTCATCCAACCAACAGTTATGCCACGCCTACCCCTTGTATTGAAGATGGATTTGTATATGTTCATTTCGGCACTTATGGAACCGCCTGTGTCGATACCCGTACCTTTGAAATTATATGGACCCGCACCGACCTCAATTGTGATCACATGCAAGGTGCCGCCTCGTCACCCGTCATTTATAAAGATCTGCTGATTCTGCACATTGAAGGAACTGATGTTCAGTATCTTATTGCCTTGGATAAACGCACCGGTAAAACAATATGGAAAACTGACCGTCCGCACGATATTTATATGAAGACTGAACCTACATTCCGTAAAGCCTTTTGCACTCCCATTATTGTTGATGTCAACGGCAAAGATCAGTTGATCAGCAATGGCGCCCAACTGTGTATTGCCTACGAACCCGAGACAGGTAAGGAAATATGGCAGGTATACTATGGCGACGATTCAACAGTCAGTATGCCATTGAGTTACGGCGGTCTGGTATTTGTCAATTCGGGATGGATGTTTCCCAAAGGAGGCGCTTTTTATTGTCGTCTGCTGGCTGTAGATCCTACGGGAACGGGCGATGTAACCAAAACGCATGTACCTTGGGAGACGGGTGTCGATGTACCCCAGATTTCAACTCCCGTGATTGTTGACAGTCTTATCTACATGGTTCATGAACGGGGCGATCTTACCTGCCTCAATGCACGCGATGGAGCAGTGATATGGAAAACAAAGCTGAAAGATCAGTTCAACGCTTCCGTAGTATATGCCGCCGGAAACATTTATCTGTTCAGCGTAAAAGGAAATACCTATATCATAAAACCAGGTCTTACCTTTCAGTTACTTGCTGAAAATCAACTCGATGGAACAATAAAAGCCACTCCAGCCATCGTCCGTAACAACCTCATCCTTAGAACCGATAAATTCCTCTACCGTATCGGTGAATAACGTTCTATAAAGAAAGAGTTACACAACTTGTCCCGATTTGTCGGGAGAGTTACTATAAAGAAAAAGTTACACAACTTGTCCCGATTTGTCGGGAGAGTTTCACAAATAAAAAAGAGTTTACACAGAGTCCCACAGAGTTTACACAGAGTCCCACAAGTTGTGTACCTTTTTTTTAAAACTCTGTGAGACTCTGTGTATACTCTGTGAAACTCTGTGTAATCCTTTTTTCTTTACTCTGTGTACCTTTTTTTTTAAAACTCTGTGAGACTCTGTGTATACTCTGTGAAACTCTCCCGACAAATCGGGACAAGTTGTGTAATCCTTTTTTTTAACTCTGTGTACCTTTTTTTTAAAACTCTGTGAGACTCTGTGTATACTCTGTGAAACTCTGTGTAATCCTTTTTTTTTAACTCTGTGTACCTTTTTTTTTAAAACTCTGTGAGACTCTGTGTATACTCTGTGAAACTCTGTGTAATCCTTTTTTTTTACTCTGTGTAATCCTTTTTCTTTACTCTGTGTAATCCTTTTTCTTTACTCTGTGTACCTTTTTTTTAAAACTCTGTGAGACTCTGTGTATACTCTGTGAAACTCTGTGTAATCCTTTTTTTTTAACTCTGTGTACCTTTTTTTTAAAACTCTGTGAGACTCTCCCGACAAATCGGGACAAGTTGTGTATACTCTGTGAAACTCTGTGAAACCTTTTTTCTTTACTCTGTGTAATCCTTTTTTTTTAACTCTGTGTAATCCTTTTTTTTTACTCTGTGTAATCCTTTTTTCTTTTACTCTGTGTAATCCTTTTTCTTTACTCTGTGTACCTTATTTTTGAACCCCGTGCCAGGCAGCTCCGTTCTCGATATATTGTATGTGCACATCATTGATAAATGTCTTCATCCATTGGGCGCAGTATTCCATTCCAGCCTCCTCCGATGGAATGTGACCGGTGAAGATAGCCGCTTTCTTCATGCCCATCATCGAAGCATCAAGCACATACTGGTAAGTCTCCCATTCCTGTCCCTCGCCCGCAACAAGCACTTCAGTCGATCCGCTGTTCAGCAAATCCATCTGCGACTGCGATCCCGGTGAACCTACCGATAGGGCCACGTTGGTAAAGCGCATCGACTGGTCGCCCACGATACGCAGCTCGCTCCCGGGTAATAGTTTCTGAAGTTTACCGGCAAACTCACCAACCGTCTGCTCCTCAAATTTGAAGTGAGTCATCGACTGGTCCACCTGGTTACCTTTCCAGCCCAGCTTATTCACCATGCCCACATATATTCCATCCGGAACAGTTGCATGCCAGTGGTCGTGAAACCTGAATACAATCAAGCCATGTTGTTTGATGTATTCACTCTTCTGCTTATACACAGCGTCGTTCACCAGGCCCTCCTTCTTATCTGCATGATTGTAAAAAGTAGGCTCATGCACGATGATCAGGTTGCAATGGCCCGCAACAGCCTTACGCAGCATCTCCATATTGGCAAACATACCCACAGCGATGCCCGTGACCTTATCATCCGCATTACCCGCCTTAAAGGTATCCACAGTCTCCTGCTTCCACGTACAGGTAAGGTGTGTTTGAATGGCTGTAACAACTTGACGGGCTGTCATTTCTTTTTGTTTTGTTTCCTGTGCAGGAAGCCGGAGCGCTCCCGCTATTAGCAGTAGGACGATACACAAACAAGTTAACTTCATAGCTTTGGTTTTTATGTTGTTCAAAAGTAAACAATTGATTCTGATATTCATCCTGCTTATGCAAACTATTTTCATAATTTATTTACCCATCAACATCAATTCATTTCCCGTTATCCCGCAATGACTCCTATCCTTGTCTATCTGCCCCTTATGTCCCGGATTACTCCCGATGCTAATCCGACCCTCTGCCCGCTCCAAACCTGTATCCTCTCCCTTTCCCCTCTATGCTATTCTCTTGCCTATTGAATACCTGATTATTAACCATCGACCATGAATAGTAGTCTGAAGTGGGTCGTGTGGGTGTGAAAAAATCTTCCTATAATAGCAAATTTACAATCCTATAGGCAAACTTTAGTAACCCAACCACAATTGGTTTACTTTTTTACTTAGTTAAACTATTGAATAACTGGCATTTGTAATTCCTTATTTTTAATGAATATAAATTAAAATATTTAAGGTATTTTGGCATTGAATTAAAAATAAATTAATACATTTGAAATGTTCTTTTTGAAATCAAATTTGAATTTCAGGTAGCCATATTTTTTAGCCTTCTGGATTATTCTAAATATACCATGACTTAAAATAGTACTATTTAAAAATGATCAAATTAGATTTTAATAATTTATACCTATAAAATAAAAAGCTGATTTATATTATTCAAATTTAAATTTACAGCTTCGAAAGTTAATGTATTCACACTATTAAATGTGGGTGACATTAGGACTTACTTTAAAAATAATTGAATTTTAAATCAAATCTATTTATACATTTATCAGGATAAATTTGTATATTTAAGATTGACAAATTTGTCATGTAAGTTATTGAAAAGCAATATTTTATTAGCATAAAATTAATATAATAAGTATACAATTTCACTCATTCTCAGTATAATTTCTGAAAAATTAATTCTTATTCTAATTATAGTACCTACTTTGCTTTTTTCATAAGCAACTTATTTTTTTTGAATATAGAAACAAGATAAAAGTGCCGAACAATAAAGCAAATTTTCTTTCCTAATATTTATCGTTAATCGTTTCTATCATTAATTTATTCGCATATACATTTTATTTTTATGCATCGTTTATTCGAAATGAAAAAATTACATAAAACTTCTATGAATTTTGTAATTAAATAATTATTGAAATCAGTCCGAAATTCATTTGTAAAGAATTTAATTGCCTTTCGATAATGATATTAAAAATAAAAAAAGGTATGATATTTAAATGGTCAAACATTTGTTATGATTTTATTCGTGTGTATTAAAATTTAATTCTTTCAGATAATAAGTCATGATATAAATATGTCCAATATAAGGAAAGCTTAATAACCGATTCAATACCATTAGGAATACGTTTAATTTTTATGCCAGAAAACTGAGCAGTATCATTAAAACAATTAAACTTCAAAACAACATTTTATTTCGATATAATTCAATAATTCAATCAAATCTGAGCAAACCTAAAGGTATCTTAGTTTTTGAATTTAAGCGCAAATTTTTAATTCAATCCAAATAAGCAAAAACCTACATTATGAAACTTCAAAGTAACAATAATTTAAGCAAACAGGAAGATGAGATCGACCTCAAAAAAATAGTTTATCAATTGATAGGATATTGGTATTGGTTTATAATATTTGGGATAATTGGACTGGTTGGTGCGTATGCTTATTCTCATATCACAAAAAGAACTTTTTCAGTAAGCAGTTCTATTCTGATCCCTCAAAAATCCACTGAATTTGATATGAAACAATTATTTGATTTTGGTATGGAACAGAACTATACTGAAATTTACAATCAGATTGAAATTCTCAAATCGTCGTTAACCATAAAAAAGACTATGACAAAACTAAACTGGCGAACCAGCTGGTATAAGAAGGAAATATTTCTATGGAACGGATTCTATAAAAAGGAACCATTTGACGTTTTTGAACCTCCGAATTCTATAAATGCTTCGGGTATAAAGGTCTATATTACACCAAAAGATGACAACAATTATAGGGTTTCTGCCTCTGAAACAATAGAAAACAAAGGAATAAAGAATAAAGTCAATTTCGAGGCCAATGGTGAATATGGACGTCCCTTCAAAAATAGGAATTTCAATTTCACCCTTTTTAAAAAAGTCAATAGCCTTGTCAGTAATGATGAAAAATATTATTTCGTGTTTAACGATCTAAGTCAAACTATATTGGCATATCAGAAAAGATTGAATGCCTCGTTGAAGGATAAGTTTAGCGATATTGTAATTTGCACCATTGCAGGAACAGAAATTGAAAATGAGACTGATTTTCTGAATGAATTGGTGAATGTTTACATCAATCAGAAAATGGAATTTCAAAACGAAGCGTTGAGTCGCTCTCTTAATTTTATTGATGTACAACTTGCAGGAATCGCTGATTCGCTCAATATTTCGGGTAACAAATTTACTGCTTTTCGATCCAAAAACGACATCATTGATCTTGGAAATGAAGGAACTCTTGTAATGAACAATCTGAAAGATATCGAAACTGAAAAGGCCAAAAGCCAGGTACAGCTCGATTATTTCAAGAATGTTCTTTTCTATCTTGAAAAATCAGGAGACCTAACAAAACTTGTATCGCCTTCAGTGGTGGGAATTGAAGACGCTTCGCTCAATCTAGTAGTCATTAAATTGGGCGAACTATATAATCGTCGGCAAATTCTATCTTATACTGCTAAAGATAATAACCCTACACTAGTAATGCTTGACAACGAACTTGCTCAAACGCGTAAACGATTGAACGAAAACCTACGTAACCTGATCGAAAACACCAATAGAACAATTAATAGTATGAATGAAAGGCAATCAACCATTAGTGCCAAGCTTAATAAACTGCCTGCTAAAGAACAGCAAATGATTAATATTCAAAGACAATATAATCTGACCAATGAAATTTATACTTTTCTGCTGCAAAAGCGAGCTGAAACTAATATTAAACTAGCTTCCAGCATTTCTGACGTTCAAGTAATCGAAATAGCTAGTCCAGAAACGGCCAACTCAACAGGTTTGACTAGCAAAATGATTACAATAATCGGTTTGCTACTCGGCCTTGGGATTCCAACCGGAATTATTCTGCTCATCAACGTTTTTGAAACCAGAATTTTCACACAGGAAGACATTGAAAACAATACACAACTCCCCATAATCGGTAATATTATGCACAATACTTATGCTTCAGAGTTAACTGTTTATAGCAATTCTACTTCCAACATTGCAGAATCATTTCGGGACTTACGGACCAATCTTGATTTTATGTTTACCAGTCCGCAGGCAAAAGTAATCTCAATTCACTCAACCAATACGGGTGAAGGAAAATCATATAACTCAATTAATCTTGCAACTATTCTGGCAATGAACGAACACAAGGTTCTGCTAATTGGTGCTGATATGCGTAAACCAAAACTGCATAAAATATTTAATGTTGATAATCTTCATGGTTTGAGTACTTACCTCATTGGTCATGACTCCTTTGAACAGATTATTTTTCCTACGCAAATCGAAAACCTGTCAATTTTGACTTCAGGACCAATTCCACCAAATCCTTCTGAAATCCTTAGTAGGCCTGCTATGAAAAACTTGATTGAACTGTCCCGCAGTCACTTCGACTATATCATCATCGATAATGCCCCTGTCGGAATGGTAACCGATGGAATAATTGTGAGCCGGCTATCCGAACTTAACATTTTTATTCTGCGATTTGGAATATCGCAAATAAATCAGCTTGAAATGATCAACCAGTATGCTGTTACTCAAAAAGTGACCAACATCTGCCTCATTGTGAATGACATAAAAGACAATTCGTTCGGCAAAAGTTATTTCAAATATTCTCAGTTTGAAGCTTATAAGAAGATCTATAATTCAAGCGAAGAAAATGAAAAGAAAGCAAACCGTAAAAAAGTAATCTAGATTTATTGGTTCATTCAGATTTTTAATGTCCATATTTTAAAACTAAAGAGTTATATTTATCCGTATAGTATCAGTTTTGGTTGAGGAATAAAGTAAAAGTTGCTCCAAGAAACTATACAGATATTGATTTAACAAATAAAAACTGATAATAAAAAGTAAAAAAAGGACTACAGATTGTAAAGTATTAACTTACTCACTTTGCTATTAATTGACGTTGATAATCAGCAATTTATAAATCAAATTGAGTAGTTTACTTGTTGACAATTCCTTAGATTACAAAGATTTCAATTCATAACAATTTTAAAGAACAATGAATCTGATTAACTGGGGTCAAGTCACAAATAGTCTGTCTATTGCTATTTTGGAAAAGATTGAGATTACTTCACTTGCTATTCACCCTTTACTAACTCTATACTAACTCAATACTAACTCAATATCAACTCAATACCAATTCAATACCGAATGGGTTGTAAATTGGTTTATTATGGGTAGGTTATGGGTTCATGAACCAGTAATGTACCCATAACCTACCCATAACCTACCCATAATGTACCCGTAATGTACCCATTCAGTATTGAATTAGTATTGAATTGGTATTGAGTTGGTATTGAGTTAGTATAGAGTGAATAAAGAATTCCCCTTGGGATAATAATAGACAAACGGAACTGGTTAAGAGCGTTGCTATCAACTTAAATTCTGTTTACTGACGTGATGACTTGGAGCCACTATGTCAGTCGTTTCTAGTCATCCCACTAAAAAGATACACAGGGTCAGACGGTGTAAAAAACTCTTGCGTAAGATGAGTAAGTAAATACAACCAGAAAATAATACCAATGAATTTAAATCCTAAAATATGAATCAATTTTCCTTTTTAATTAGTACTCAAAGTTCACATTTCAAAGTTCTTTTTATTGCTTTTATTTTTATTGTGATAATGGGGTTAAGAGGAAGTGCTACTAACTATTATTCTCAAATTTCTGGTTATGCCAATCTAACTGCAGTTTGGGGGATAAACGAAGATGGAACAGGAACAAACCCCATCAACTTTACAACAGCTGGTGATTTTTTTATACTACGAGCGGAATCAACGCTGGATTTGAATAGCAACTGGATTATAGGAATGGGTGTTACGCTTGAAATTGATGGTAATATTTACGTGGCAGGTAATGATCATGATATTACAATTAATGGAACAGTTATATTTACAAAAGCTAGTGGAAATCAGGTGAATCTTGTAGGGTCGGGAGATGGTAATAATTTTACTCTTGGAGATAAAGCCACATTGAAAACATCAAATTCTTATGGTATTTGTGGTTTAAATTGTTCATTACCAGCCGTTGTATCAGGAACCATTGTTCTTCCTATTACCGCTAATTATGAATTTAATGGTACTGCACAAGCAATGTCTGGATTACCACAAACAATAAACAATTTAACTTTAAGCGGTAGTGGTTTAAAAACGTCAAATAATACTGATCTAACTATAAATGGGATACTTTCAATGGAAGGTACAGCCACAATTTCTTTTTTGCCCAAATATAGCACATCAGCAACTCTTCAATATAACACATCTTCGTCTCGTGTTGCTGGTGTTGAATGGATGAACACATTTACGGCAATCGGTGGAGTATTGATTAAAAATACTGGAATCATTACTCTTAATAGCCAAAAACAATTTGGCAGTAAAATCAATATTCCATTAAATATATCCTCAGAATCAACACTTAAAACAGACAATTTTAAGTTAACATTTTACGGAAACTTTATTAATAATGGAACCTTGGAAGCAGGAAGTTCAGAAATTTCATTCACAGGACCAGCTGCCATAGAAAGTATTGATGGATTCACTACTACTGGTAAAGTATCAATTAATAAGTCAATTGGCAAAGTAACATTACATGGGAATATTTGTGCCGGAGATCTTATAATAGACGGAACAGAACTTAATTTAGGAACGGGACATACGCACAAAGTAACCGGTATTTGTGATATATCCAACTGTATATTGAATGGAGGTTCAAGCACTTTGATATTGGGAGGCACATTTAGTATAAGAGGTGGAAATTTCGATTCAGAAAATGGTACTGTTGAATTTTGTGCATCTGTCAGTCAGCAAACATGTCCTGTTCTTAATTATAACAATCTTACTCTTTCCGGATCAGGCATTAAGACATTCGCAAATTCACCAACTGTAAATGGAATTCTTTCCATGGGAGGAACAGCGACAATTAAATTGACTAGTGGATTTTTGATTTATGGTACAAATGCCACACTTCAATACAACTCAACTAATAGTTCCACCACGTCGGCAGAATGGATAAGCCCCTTTTCAGCTACTGGTGGGGTAGTAATTGCAAATACTATGGGCTCAATAAAAATGGATAGAGCAAAGATATTTAATGACAGTGTTCCTTTTACCATTAAAAGTGGGGCAACCTTAAATGCCTTAACTTACTCTAATACATTTAGTTCAACTTCAATTGTAACTATTAATGGGACTATTCAAACTGCTGATAGTGCCGGTTTTTCAAGAGCAATAGGAGCAACAATAAGTTCAAAAAATAATCCCAAAATCTTATTAGGAAATAGTTCTACTATAGAATACAACGGGGTGGGAGTCCAATCAGTGTCAGATGGTACTTATAATAATCTTACAATATCAGGCACCTCAGGCACAAAATCTATCCGTGCCGGCTCTTCTGTTACTGTAAAAGGAGCATTAATTACCAATGGAATGTTGTCAATTGAATCAGATATCGCAAATTCCGGTTCACTGATCGTGAATGGTACAAGTACAGGCAATGTTACTTACAATCGATGGTTGGATCATTCGAATACTTCTTTTCCAATTGCATATCCTGGTTATAGCCGGTGGTACATTACTTCAGCTCCTGTAAATGTTTCTACTAATTTTAATAGCGCTGCAAATATAGGTAAAATACATATTGATGCATCTGCAACTCCAAAACTATATGATTTTGCTAAATACTCTGAGTCTGAAAATGATTGGTTATATAGCTATAAATCATCAAGTATAGCAAATATTCCAGGAGCGTTAATTCCAGGTGAAGGCTATTTAATAAGTTTGAATACAGCATCAAATGGAATTATTCAATTTAACGGAATACTGAATGATGGACCTATAACCAAATCAGTTACCACAAGTGCCAATAAGGGCTGGAATGCTGTCGGTAATCCTTATACTTCAGCTATTAAAATTGTTGGTGGAAGTGGTTCAGGCAGTTTCCTTCATTATAATACAAATAATCTTAATCTAGATTATGCTGCCATTTATGTTTGGAATGAAGATGCAGCATATACCGGAGAAGAACAATATTACAGAGTGATTGGTAACAGCGGTTATAACCCTTCATTATCAAAGATGTCCGACCTTAAAAGTGTCAGTAACATCCAAGTTGGTCAGGGATTTCTGATCAGGGTTAAATCACCAACACCTCCTGAAATAAATTCAATTACAACTATTACATTTAACAAAGAAATGCAGGTTCATGATTCAGGTCTAAGTCTCAAATCAGCCGAAGTGAGCTGGCCTGGCATTACCTTGCTTGCTGAAAGTAATGGGCAAACACGAAGTACGGTAGTAGCCTTTAATGCAAACATGACCACTGGACTCGATGTTACCTACGATGCTGGACTGTTAGCCTCTGATTATTTCCAAATATACACTCATTTAGTTGGTGGGGGAAATAAGGTAGATTTTGCGATACAGTGCTTACCCGATAACCAATATAAGTATTTATCCGTTCCTTTAGGGATCGATCTTCCCGAAGGTGGAGATCTTGTATTAAGGGCAGATGGAATTTTACTTCCTGATGGGGTTTACCCAGTTATTGAAGATAAGGTGCTAGGCATCAAAACTGAATTAAAAACTGAATCCGACAGCTATTTCGTTACGCTTGCTAAAAATACCGCAGGTATCGGTCGTTTTTATCTTTCTTTTGGAAGTATTGCATTATTAAATCCTAAAGTGCTGCTTGAAAAGAAATATACAGCTAGCTTCATCAAAGATCTTATTGTAATTAATGGGGCTGTCGAACCAGGAACAAAGGCACAACTTTTTGATATTTCTGGGATCAAATTGGGTGAATATCCTTTAATGAATATGAATCGCAACGAAATAATTATTTCCGGTTTGAGACAACATGTATACATATTGAAGATTGAAAGCAAGAATTACAAGCAAGTGCTTAAGCTTTTATCAGTAAATTACTAACTTTTCAAATATTTCACTATTATATATTTAGTTATGAAAAATGAAAATAATTCACCAAAGAAAAATCCAGAGAATCAAATTTGTCGAAAAGAAGCTATTCAGAAAGTTGGAAAATATGCTGCATTCACTGCTGCATCAATGATGATATTAATGAGTCAGGCCTCCAGTGTTCCCATGCAGAATTCACCGATGAGACCAAAGCGCCATTAATTTAGTTTTAACTGGAATTTTTATAGGTAATTAGACTAGAATTGAAATTAAATTTTCAAAAATACTGATTACGTTTATCTGCCAAATCTAAAGAATATTAAGTTGATTCCATTTTTAGGTTTGCTTCAGAATTCAGCAAATCAATACTTCCCAATAGAGATTATATTGTTAATATGTAAAAGGGATTATTCCCAGAGATGCTCTTCCGAGTATTGATGATAACAACTAAATAAAATGAAATGAGTTATACGTATAAACTAATTGAGGGTACATATGTGGTTTGGTTTGCTCCTGCCAACCGATTTATGCAATTGCAGGAGCCTGCCTTCAGGCTACTTCAGGATTGGACCAATAAACTTCCTGAAAGCCAAATCATTAAAAAATGTGCAGATGAATATAAACTGCAATTAAGCGAAGCAAGACGTTTTCTAATGGAAGTAACTGTCCAATTGCAATCGCTGACAAAAAGTTACATTCAGAATAAAATAGTTAGCCATTGTTATGAATCAAAACCACTTGAGATTGAATGGTTCACTACAAAAATCTATTGTATCAATGGAATTAATTTTCTTTTTAGGTTCGGCGATCCGGATTTGGAAGCGTTGATTAATCCAGGCTTTGGTTACTTGGAGAAAAAATTGATAGAATCGAAAGTTAATCACAGATTTGACCTTTATTACTGTGGTGGTCTGGCTATTTTGCAAATCGACAGGCAAACCACCTGGAAATGCCCATATTCAAGCCTTGAGTATTTCGTTGGATTGGTATATATGCAAATGATAAATCGTATCCACCATCTCACAGATGCCAATTGGATGGGAGCTGTTCATGCATCGGCAGTTTCATCTGGTAAAGGAGCAGTACTTTTTGCTGCACCTTCAGGATGTGGAAAAAGCACTTTTACAGCTCTTTTAATGAATCATGGTTATCGTGTATTGTCTGATGATTTTTCTCCAATTTCATTAATTGATGCAAAAGTTTACTCTTTTCCCAAAGGGATTTCAGTAAAGAACGGTTCGCTGAAAGTACTTCAGTCTAATTTACTTTCATTGAACAAAAAAGAAAACGCCTTACCTCATCATACTAGAGAAATATTTATCCCTATTATAACAGGAGAAATGTTAGCACCTGTGCCAGTTAATGCAATTGTGTTTCTTCAATATAATCCGTCAGTTGAAGTTGAGTTAAAAAGGATTTCCAATCTCAATTCCTTATCCCGTTTTCTTCAGCAACTATGGTTATTGCCAACGCGTAAAGCGGCATCAGGATTTATGGAATGGTACTTTACGCTGCCGTGTTATACGCTGCGGTATTCGAATAGCGGGAAAGCGATTGGTTGTATTTCAGGACTATTTAAATGATGACCTGCAAGGAGGATCTGCTATGGATATTCTAAACCTGAACTGTGGTGTTGATAAGGTATTCAGTGGAAAATCATTAAAGGGAAGGAGGCTGGAGAAATAGATAAAACAACCTTCCTAAATCTATAGGATTACTTTGGAACAGTGATGGCTATCTTTTTTTATACTATATTTGCATTAGGAGAATAATTTAATTAAAGGAGGATCGGTTATGATGGACGGAATGAATTATGGGTATGGGCTGATTGTGGTCCTGGCAATTTTGGTAATCGTTATTGGAATATATGCCAAGCTCAGAAAAAGAATTAAATAGTGCGTGCTGTGCAGGTGATGGATGCAAAAACGGTAAAGGGCCTCCGTTATCGACCCGTTCAATTGAATAAAGGGGGAGGGGATGCGGCAGCTGGCAGGAATAAAAACTTGCTTCAGGTTGCTTTCCTGTTAAGCCTGTTTACCATTGTGTATAACCTGGCTGAAGGGATAGTGTCCATGCTGTTTGGGTACGAAGACGGCACGCTGGCCCTGTTTGGCTTTGGGGTCGATAGTTTTATAGAAGTAATGTCGGGTACAGGCATTGCCGTTATGATACTGCGGATAAGGGCCAATGCTCAGAGTGCGAAGAGTGAGTTCGAGATCAGTGCATTAAAAATCACGGGTACAGCCTTTTATCTTCTTACGGCCGGGTTGCTGGGGGGCATCGTGTTATCGTTGGTCAATCATCATCAGCCGTCAACGACGCTATGGGGCATCATTATTTCGCTGTTTTCAATAGTGGTGATGGTCTGGTTGATGCGGGCGAAAAAGTCAATTGGTATAAAGCTGCATTCCGACGCTATAATTGCTGATGCGGGGTGCACCAAAATTTGCGTATACATGTCATTGGTATTGCTTGCCTCAAGCCTTATCTATGAGTTTACAGGGTTTGCTTATGCCGATGTGATTGGTGCAGCCGGTCTGATTTATTTCTCGTTCAGTGAGGGTAAAGAAGCCTTTGAGATGGCTAAAGGGAAGAGCTGCAAGTGTTGTGACCATGATTGATGAGGATTGACCAGGGTTCTTGCAATCTCATCATCGATACGACATTGCGAGATGCCACCAAACAAGTTCAGACATTTATTTAATATTCAATAGCTTACCCCGAGCACTCGGGGTCATTGGCAATTTTAAAAAATCTTACTTTTTTAATTCAATCTTAGTAACCAGGTTCTGGGGGGCTGATCACAGTTACTAAGATTTAAATAATAAAAGTAACTAACATTTCGGAGGATCTAAATGCTTGATAATCAGTTGTTATATATTATAATTAAATAACATTAAATAACTGATAATTAATGAATTAAGTTTACTTAAAAGTTGCACATTTCGACATAAATCA
>Ga0209724_1000145_pt1 | contig 84698 bp, 86 predicted proteins | sample grotaG_FD_184143 | JGI IMG/M metagenome (GOLD analysis project Ga0209724, IMG submission 184143) | Glacier valley bacterial and archeal communities from Borup Fiord, Nunavut, Canada, to study Microbial Dark Matter (Phase II) -... | ecosystem: Environmental > Aquatic > Freshwater > Ice > Glacier ...
TGGAGTTGATGTTTATTTTGATAATGTTGGCGGCGAAATTTCGGATGCCGTGATTTCTCAAATTAATAAAGGTGCCCGGATTATTATTTGCGGCCAGATCTCGCTTTACAATGCAACTTCCCAGCCTGTTGGACCTCGCATTCAACCAACCGTACTGAAAAAGAGCGCATTGATGCAGGGATTTATAGTAAATAATTATGCTTCGCGATTCCCCGAAGGATTTAAAGCACTGGCTGAATGGTTAGGTAGCGGTCAGCTCAAATATATAAATACAACCTACCATGGGTTTGAGAAACTTCCGGAAGCTTTTATTGCGCTTTTCGACGGAAAAAACCTGGGAAAAATGATAGTTGAAGTGAAATAATTTTTAAAAGAATTGATTATGAATAATTTTGAATTTTTTAATCCGGTCAAAATAATATTTGGAAAAGACCAGCTTGCTAAATTGGCAGTCCAGATTCCCGTAAATAAAAAAGTTTTGATGATCTATGGTGGCGGTAGTATCTTTAAAAATGGCGTACACACGGCAATTAAAGAAGCACTCAAGAACTTTGAAGTAGTGGAGTTTAGTGGTATTGAGCCAAATCCAAGGTACGAAACTGCGATGAAAGCGGTAGAGCTGGTCAAGGCTGAGAAGATTGATTTTTTACTGGCAGTAGGCGGTGGTTCGGTGATTGATGCTACCAAATTTATTGCTGCAGCAGCACTCTTCAATGGTAATGACCCATGGGAAATATTGGCTAAACGCAAGCCCGTGAAAGCCGCTTTACCTTTTGGTGCCGTTCTTACGTTGCCAGCAACGGGTTCGGAGATGAATTCGGGTGGCGTAATAACGCGTGAAGCGACGCACGAAAAGTTTGCATTTTCAAGTCCGTTAACATTTCCTGTATTCTCATTTTTGTTACCCGATGCAGCCTCCTCATTACCTAAACGTCAGGTAGCGAATGGTGTGGTCGACGCCTTTATGCATACGATGGAACAATATATGACCTACCCGGCCAATGCACCTTTGCAGGACAGGTTTGCTGAATCAATTTTGCAAACATTGGTAGAAGAAGGCCCCAAAGCTTATGCGAATCCGGCTGATTATGAAGCCATGTCGAACCTGATGTGGAGTGCAACAATGGCATTGAACGGTTTGATTGGATGTGGCGTACCTCAGGATTGGGCGGTGCATATGATGGGTCATGAATTAACGGCCAAATTTGGTATTGATCATGCCCGAACGCTTGCTATCATTGCACCAAGTCATTACAAATATAATTTCGAAAACAAAAAGGAAAAACTGGCACAGTTTGGTGAACGAGTTTGGGGAATTACAGCTGGTACTTTGGATGAAAAGGCGCATGCTGCAATTGACAAAATGGAAGCGTTTTTCCAGTCACTTGGTGTTGATACAAAACTTTCGAAGTATACCGAAGAGTACAAAGGAACAGCTCAGGATATCTCGAAGCGCTTTACCGATCGTAATTGGACTAAACTCGGTGAACGCCAGAGCTTAAAGCCTTCTGATGTAGAAAAAATAGTAGAAATGAGTTATTAATAAACAGGTCAGAACCCCGCATCATCTGAAGCCGCTGCAAAAGCCTTGTTAGAAAAACTTCAGTAAAGACGTTATAAGTAAATATTCCAATTTCAGACCCCGGTTCGTTTCTTCGGATCGGGGTTTATTTAATCGGATCAATGACGGATCGTGTGGGTGAATTTTGCAACCGGTTCCAAATGTTGATATGCATGTCTGTTTTCAATGATACATGTCCTAATTTGATATGTTTCACAACAGGTTGGAACATATAGAATTATTTATATACTTTAGCCTCGTTAATTATTTCTAAACAAATGTTTTTCGTTGGAGCTTTTTCCGGAAATTTGCTTTACCTGATTCTTGCCATCTCATACCTGGTGGGATTTTCTGCGTTGGCATTTAGAAATCCTGATAATCAGACGAAAGATGTCAAATTGGCAGAAATATCAACTCATCATATATTGTACGACAATACTTTTCATGAGCATTCTGTCCTGTTTTTTACCATTCATACGAACCTCACAGATCAGGCGATCTCTGAAGATATTTCTTTACGAACTCCCGTAATAACCCATTCCAAATTTCGGTTTATTCCTCCGCCTTTAGCCCCAAAGTCTCACTTTTCGGGTTCAGCGCTATTCTCGCGTCCTCCTCCGTATTCCCTTGTTTAAAATCGTCTTTCAAATCGGATGATTGTTTTCTGATATCCCAAATCATGAATATTTATTTGTATTCGGTCCTTGGTTGTCAGTGACTGTTTCCGATGATTTCCTTTTATTGAAATTTAGATTTTCAAGGTTTAATTATGAAATTATTTCCGGTAGTTGTAGTGTTATTGTTTTTTTATTCGGGTCGGATAAGTGCTCAAATATCAACTACTAAAGTTGATTCCCTGACTATAGGCGAAGTTACGTTGGATGAAATTACAGTTAAATCGCCCAAAGAGCAGACAAGCATCAGGCAGTTACCAGCTTCCATCTCAATTGTCACCTCCAAATTACTCGAAAGTTCGGAAGTGAATTCACTTAAAGATCTTTCGTCAGCGATTCCCAATTTCTTTATGCCAGACTATGGCTCAAAACTTACATCCCCGGTTTATATCCGTGGGATTGGTTCAAGGATTAACTCACCTTCGGTTGGTATCTATGTCGACGACGTTCCGTATTTTGAAAAGGCAGCATTTGACTTCGATTTTTTCGATATCGAAAGGGTTGAAGTGTTACGCGGCCCACAGGGAACTTTATACGGAAGAAATACAATGGGAGGAATCATCAACGTTTTCACCAAATCGCCGCTAACAGAGGCAGGTTCCAAAATAAAATTATCAGCGGGTAATTATGGAAATTACACAGCAGGTCTTAATCATTATGGTCAGATTGGCAAAAAATTAGGCTTTGCTGTCAACCTTTCAGGAGTTCATCGCGATGGATTTTTCACGAATCTTTACTCAGGCGATAAGGTTGATAAAATGAATTCCATTGGTGCCAGGGGCCGACTAATCTGGAAGATTTCAGATCGGATGTCAATTGAAAATGTCTCAAGTTTTGAGCACAGCAATCAGGGCGGATATCCATATGCACTTTATAAAGACTCACTAAAAGATAATCTGCCAATAAATTACGATCAGTATAGCTCTTATCTGCGCAATCTGTTTTCGGATGCTTTGGTCTGGAATTATTCCGGCAAAAAAATTAAAATTCATGCTACTTCCAGTTTTCAGTTGCTGAATGATAATCAATCTATTGATCAGGACTTTACTCCGGCAAAACAATATTTTATAGTGCAGGAGCAAGCGCAACAGATGTTTTCGCAGGAAGTAGTCATGAAGTCGAATCAGAAAAAACGATACGAATGGCTCGTCGGAGCTTACGGATTTGTTCAGCTTTTCGACAATAGTGTGGAGGCGAACATCTATTCTCCGACAAAATCGAATTACATCAAAGGTTACGATCACCGTATTTCGGGTGGTGCCTTTTTTCATCAGTCAACATTAAATGACTTTTTGATTCCCCATTTATCTTTGACAGCAGGTGTGCGGCTTGACCTCGAAAAAGACAAGTTAAATTATACGTACGATTTATTAACTGCTGGCTCAATGGTAAATAAAACCGATACCATCTATCCTTCATTAAATGGTGCAAAAGTGCTTCCAAAAATAACGCTTAATTATCGTGACGGGAATTCAACTTTCTATGCAACGGTAGCAAATGGCTATAAAACAGGAGGTTTTAATTCGACTTTCGAACGTCCTGAAGATCTGACGTTCGACCCTGAATCGAGTTGGAATTATGAATTAGGCTGGCGTGCACCAATTTTCAATCATCGGTTTTATGCCGATGCAGCTATTTTTTACATCGATTGGACGAATCAGCAGATTTATCAGCCGGTTCCAAGCGGACGTGGTTCGATGTTGAAAAATGCCGGTGAAACAGAAAGTAAAGGTCTTGAGTTTTCGATGAGGATGGCGCCGGTTAAAGGATTTGAAGCAAATGTCAGCTATGGTTATACACATGCCACATTTCTTACGTATATGGCCAATAAAACAACCGATTACGCGGGTAATTTCATACCATATGTACCGGAGCAAACAATCGCTTTTTCAGGAAGTAAAACCTTCCAGTTCAAGCAATCAATGATTGAATCGATGCGGATTAGTCTCAATTACCGGGGTACCGGCAAGTATTACTGGAGCGAAAAAAACACCGACTATCAGGATTATTACGGACTCCTCGATGGAAAGATTACTTTTACAAAAGGAGATTTTCAGTTAGAGTTCTGGGGGAAGAATTTATTTGATACACAATATTACGCTTTTTCATTCGAAGCACTTGGAAATCGCTATGTTCAACCCGGCAGACCATCACAGGTTGGCGTTAACCTGTCGTTAAAATTTTAATTAATGAATCGCGAGAAACTCGATAAATTCTTTGTTCTCTTTAGCTTATACATTGCCCAATCGATTCCGATGAGCTTTTTCTCGACCGTGGTACCCGTTATCATGCGTCAGGAACACTATTCGCTCCAGTCAATCGGACTTTTACAGTTGATTAAACTTCCCTGGATTTTAAAATTTCTTTGGGCACCATTGATCGATCGCAACGCCACCGGAAATCTGAAGCAGTACCGGAAATGGATTATTGGGTCGGAGCTGTTTTATGCAATTGTTATCATTGCCATAGGTATTCTCAATCTTCAATTCGATTTTAAGCTGATCATCATACTCATGATCATTGCCTTTGTTGCTTCTGCAACCCAGGATATTGCTACCGATGCTTATGCGATTCTGATCATGAAGAAAGAGGAGCGAAGTTTCGGAAACAGTATGCAATCTTCGGGTAGTTTTATTGGTGCATTGGCAGGCAGTGGTCTCTTACTGATTGTCTATCATTATTTTGGCTGGACGATGTTACTGCACTGCCTGGCACTTTTTGCCTTAATTGCCCTCATTCCATTAATGCTCTACAAAAAACGGGAGCCGGTAGTTGAAAAAAAGGGGAGTATTATAAAAATGAAAGATCTTTATCTCTTTTTTGCAGCTCCGGGAATGGTAAAGCGTATTTTTCTGCTTGTTTTCTACTATTCGGGAATCATTGGAATCCTTGCAATGTTAAAACCTTATCTTGTTGATTTGGGCTATTCTATAAAGGAGATCGGATTTATGTCGGGAATTGTTGGCACTTCGGTTGCAGCCATGTCGTCATTTTTAGCTGCCTTTTTGATCAATAAACTTGGCCGGAATAATTCGCTGATCGGTTTCTCATTCTTAAGTATAATCGCAACCTTTTATCTTTGGATGATTTCACTGGGAACACCAAATACGCCGATGATTTATTTGGGAATCATATTGATATGGGGCACCTACGGATTACTTACCGTGGCCATTTATACGACATCTATGGATCATGTAAGACCAGGCAGAGAAGGCACCGATTTTACCCTCCAAATCGTGATTACGCATCTGAGTAGTCTGATTATTGCCGTTTTAAGTGGAAAAATTGCTGACAGTATTTCGTACAGTGGTTTATTTCTGATTGAAGCGCTTCTAAGTGTTGCTACATTTGCAGCACTATTTTTTCTTTACCGTAAAAAAAGCTTGTTATGATCATTCCGGAAAAATTACTCGAAAAATACAATTCACCCGTGCCACGGTATACCAGTTATCCGCCGGCCAACTACTTTACTGACGCAATAACTGAAAGTCAATATATTGAAGCAGTGAAGGATTCGAATAGCCGTAATCCGAAAAATATCTCCATTTATATTCACATCCCCTTCTGTAAAAAGCTTTGTTTTTACTGCGGATGTAATGCCTTGCCATTGGCGACGATGGAGGCGATGGAAAATTACGTGACAGCCCTCAAAGAAGAGATCAAAATGGTTGCTGCCCTGATTGACAACGACCGGAAAGTCTCTCAAATCCACTACGGAGGCGGAACCCCCAATGTTTTACCTGTTGAATGGATTGCAGAGATTAACGAGCTTATTTATTCATTGTTCAAGTTAACCGATCAGCCAGAAATTGCAATTGAGTGCAATCCGGCACATTTATCATTTGATTATATTGATCAACTTAAAAAAGCAGGATTTAACCGGTTTAGTATTGGAATACAGGATTTTAACAATGATGTATTAAAAACAGTTAACCGCGATCCTTCTGAACTTCCTGTTGGTGATCTGCTTCAGAAGATAAAATCAGGATCAGAACATATTGCTGTTAATCTTGATTTTATATATGGATTGCCGGGGCAAACCGTTGAAAGTTTTCTCGATTCAATCCGGAAAGCTGTCTCTATTCGTCCCGACAGGCTTGTCACTTTTTCGTATGCCCATGTTCCGTGGGTGAAAAAAGCGCAAAAAGTTCTTGATAAAATAGGTTTGCCAACCAGTGAATTGAAAATGAAGATGTTTTCAGTATCGCACGACTTTTTATTGGCCAGTGGCTACAAATCTATCGGTCTGGATCATTATGTACTTGAAAGTGATGAGCTTTACCAGGCATTACTAAGTAAAAGTCTCCACCGCAATTTCCAGGGTTATTGCACGCGACAAACTACCGGGCAGGTTTATGCATTTGGGGTATCGTCCATTAGTCAGCTTGAAAAAGGATATGCACAAAATATCAAATCGGTGAAGGGTTATATTGATTCGATTAACTCCGGACATTTGCCTATTGAAAAAGGTTATATGCTGAGTGATAATGAAATTATTGTACGTGAGGTAATTAACCAATTGATGTGCAACATGCATATTCACTGGCAGGAATTGGCAGACCGGTTAAATATAACGCAAACGGCTGTTAAAAATGCAATTACCTACGATAATGCAGAATTGAAGAAATTCGAAGAGGATGGAATTTTGATATTCACCGACAAGGGACTCGACATTACAGAAAGCGGAACGCTCTTTATCCGGAATGTAGCTGCCTCCTTCGATCCGCTTACAAATACACAGTCCAAACAGTTTTCAAAACCAGTTTAATATGGAAGGTCACCTTAAGACAGAAGTTGTAATAATTGGTGCCGGACTGACAGGTTTGGTCACGGCTCACTACCTTTTGAAAAAGGGGTTCAGTGTTAAAATCGTTGAAAAGAACAGTCGGCCGGGTGGTGTTATGCAAACAATCAGGAAAGAGGGCTTTACGATCGAAGCAGGACCGAATACGGGAGTTGTTTCTCATCCGGAGATTGTGGAGCTTTTCGAAGATCTTAAGGACGATTGCAAAATTGATATTGCAAATCCTGAAGCGAAAAAAAGGTTAATCTGGAAAGATGGAGAATGGCATGCATTACCATCAGGATTTCTGACGGCACTTAAAACCCCGCTGTTTTCGATTGGTGACAAATTCAGAATTTTAGGTGAGCCTTTCAGAAAAAAAGGGACCAATCCGAATGAAAGTATAGCAGATCTTGTCGTAAGAAGAATGGGGCAAAGTTATCTTGATTATGCAATAGATCCTTTTATTTCAGGAATATATGCCGGTGATCCCTCTAAATTAGTGACCCGTTTTGCGTTGCCTAAACTTTATAACCTTGAACAAACTTACGGCAGTTTTATTCGTGGCGGGATAAAAAAAGGTTCTGAACCAAAGGACGAACGGACAAAGAAAGCAACAAAAGAAGTGTTCTCAGCAAGAGGAGGGCTTCAATACCTGATTGATGCGCTTGTCAAAAGTATTGGCAACGAAAATATCCTTCTGAATTGCACGGATGTTACAGTAAGTAATGATAATCAAATATTTAATACTTCTTTCTTAATGGGGAGTATACCTGTTGGTTTGACTTCTCAAAAAGTCATTTCGACAGTTGGTGGAAAAGAGATCGATTCTGTATTTCCTTTTATTGGGCAGGAACAATTAAAGGCAATTACGCAGTTGGAATATGCCAAAATCGTTCAGGTTGCACTTGGTTACAAGCAATGGAAAGGGATCGACATCAATGCTTTCGGAGGATTGATTCCGTCGAAGGAGAAACGCAAAATTCTGGGGGTATTATTTCCCTCCTCTTTCTTCGCAGCACGTGCGCCCGAGGGTGGCGCGCTGCTTTCAGTATTCCTGGGTGGCATGAAGCACAGCGAGTTTTATTCACTCAAAGACGAAGAGATTCAATCGTTGGTTGAAGAAGAAATTGGGGAAATGCTGAAAATAAAGGGGATAAAGGCCGATGTATTAAAAATATTCAGGTATCAGTTTGCAATTCCACAGTACACAGCTACATCTGAGCAACGATTTGAGGCAATCAATTTTGTACAGAAAAACTATCCGGGATTGATCCTTGCCGGGAATATCCGCGATGGAATTGGTATGGGTGACCGGATCAAACAGGGGCGTGCCATTGCTGAAGAAATGATTAACAAATAGAAATGGATCAGACCGCTGTTGTTCTTGTGAATGTTGGAACTCCCGATTCTCCTTCGGTAGCCGATGTAAGATTGTATTTGTCTCAGTTTTTGAATGACAGACGGGTGATTGATCTTCCGTGGTTGCTTCAAAAAGTGCTTGTGAATTTGATTATTGTCCCGTTCAGAGCTCCAAAATCTGCTAAGCTCTATCAAAAATTGTGGACCGAAAAGGGGTCACCGCTTTTGTACTATTCAATGCAGGTAGCAGAGAAACTTCAACTGCGAATGGGCGATAACTACAAAATATACAATGCCATGCGCTATGGTAGTCCTTCCGTGGAGAATATCTTAAACTATATTGAATATCAAAATTATAAGAAGATAATTATTCTTCCGCTCTTCCCGCAATATGCTTCTGCAACCACAGGAACAGTTTCGGAGTTTATTTTGGCGAAAATAAGTCGCTGGAATGAGATTCCTGAGCTTCGGTTGATAAATCATTTTCACGATCACCCGGCTTTTATCGATGCTTTCGCAACCCAGGCGACAAAGTATGAGGTAGCCAAATGGGATCATGTAATTTTTTCGTTTCACGGTTTGCCATTGCGACAAATCAGAAAAGTCCATTCCGAAGTCGATTGCAAAGAATGTCTTTGTAAAACGCAATCCATCGGGGAAGGTCGATTTTGTTATCAGGCAGCCTGTTATGAAACGGCAAGATTAATTGCTTCGAAAATCGGCCTTTCTACGAACGATTATTCCATCTCTTTCCAATCACGGCTTACAAAGAACTGGATGTCACCCTTTACGGATGAGATGTTGATTCAAAAGGCAAAGGCTGGAATTAAGAAGATCCTTATTTTCGCTCCTTCATTTGTGGCAGATTGCCTTGAAACAAAGGTTGAAATTGAAAATGAGTACAGCCTACTATTTAAAAAGCATGGTGGTGAGCAGCTGCAACTCGTCGAAAGCCTTAACGATCACGATTGCTGGATTGAGGGTTTAAATCAGATAATTTCCAAAAGCAATTAGGGGAACACATTTATCCTTCGCTGAAAATAAGTTGCATTTCCATATTTAAAATATTGAAGAATAATGTTATATCAATAGCTATTTCTCCAATAGATTTAAGTTCAATTATTCCAACGTATATTATTGCACTTTTGATGGAATGTGTTACCTTCATCCCCGAAGGTAAAATTCAGAAATTACAATTGATCTAAAATAATGGTTCATATCAAGATTAACGGTCACGAAATTGAAGTTGAAGCCGGAACCTCGGTTTTAAAGGCGGCTGAAAAGGCAGGAGTTAAAGTCCCATCACTTTGTTTCAATGAAGAATTGGGGCATTTTACATCGTGTATGTTGTGCCTTGTAAAAGATGCCACGAATGGCCGGTTATTTGCATCTTGTTCTGTTACAACCACCGAAGGAATGTCTGTAATCACGGACGATGAAGAAATTCATGAAGCACGTCAGACTGGTCTGGAACTGCTATTGAGCGAACATGTAGGCGATTGTGAAGGTCCTTGCCAGGTGGCATGTCCCGCGCACATGGATATTCCGCAAATGAACCGTCTGATAGCTGCCGGCAAATTTGAAGCAGCATTGAAGCTGGTCAAAAAAGATATTGCATTACCTGGAATTTTAGGACGGATTTGTCCGGCTCCATGCGAAGGTGCTTGTCACCGCAAGTCGGTTGATACTTCGGTCTCCATTTGTCTGCTAAAACGGTTTGTGGGCGATGAAAATGATGTTCATCCTTTCGAACCACTTCCTTTAACGGGAAAAAAGGTGGCGGTAATCGGAGCTGGTCCGGCCGGATTGGCTGCGGCCTATTATTTGCAATTAAATGGCTATCAAACTGTATTATTTGATAAAGATCTTTTAGCCGGAGGTCTGCTTCGTACCGATGTTAAGCCCGAAATTTTACCTGTACATATTTTAGACAAAGAGATTAAGACCATTTTGGATACAGGAGTTGTATTTGAAGGGGGAAAAGATATTAATGCAGCAGCCTTCCATGATATTAAAAATCAATATGATGCTGTAATTATTGCAACCGGAGTACTAGTTGATGAAATCCGAAGCTGGGGAATCGCGACAAATTCAAAAGGTATTGAAGCCGATCCAAACAGTTATGAAACCTCGTTAAAAGGTGTTTTCGCAATCGGAAATTCACTTCGTTCTTCAAGGCTGGCGGTCCGTTCTGTGGGACAAGGAAAGGAAGTAGCCTTCTCTGCTTCACAGTATTTATCGGGCGAAGAGCCGAAAGGAGAACCAAGGTTATTTAATTCGCGCATTGGTAAACTGCTTCAGGAAGAGATTTCAGAATATCTGAAAGAATCGGTTCTTCAGGAAAGAATATCTTCAGATAGCATCAGATTAAATGGTTATACAAAGGAAGAGGCGATGGCAGAAGCCAGACGATGCCTTCATTGCGACTGTCGTGATATTGAGAATTGTAAACTGCGGGATTTTTCTGGACGACTTGGTGCTAATCAACGCCGTTTTGCCGGAAACGAACGAAAAGCAATGACGAAGTTCTTTGCACACCGGATTGTTTACGAACCGTTGAAATGCATCAAGTGCGGAATCTGTGTGCGAATGACCGCCAAATACCAGGAAAAATATGGTTTTTCCTTCATTGGTCGCGGTTTCGATGTGGTGATTGGCGTTCCGTTCAACGAATCGGTGGAAGCAGGATTGGCCGAAACTGCCGAAAAAGTAGCGAAAGCATGCCCGACTGGTGCGTTATCTGTAAATAACAAATTATGAGAGTAATATACCTGATTTTATTCGTTTTGATTTTATTTGAAGGTGCGAATGGCCAAAATTCGACCTCTTGGAATAACTTTCGCGGAAGTCAGGATCTGTCAGGAGCCACAAATGTGAACTTTCCGGAGAAGCCAATGAAACTTTGGAATTTCAAGGTGGGTGATAATATTAAGTCAGCTGCAGTGATCAGTGAAGGACGGGTGGTTATCGGTGCAACCGATGGCGTTATTTACTGCCTCGATCTCAAAGGAAAGCTGGTTTGGAAATACAAGACCGAGAATTCAATCGAAGCTCCGGCATTGATTCTGAACGGAAAAGTATATGTAGGTAACCTCGATGGCAATCTTTATGCGCTTAAACTTTCGGATGGTTCCCTGATCTGGAAATACAAAACCGACAACCAGATTATGGGATCGGCAAACTTTTGGAAATCAGGTTCTAAAACATCATTAATTGTAGGAAGTTACGATTATAATCTTCACTGCGTTGATGCCGAAACGGGTAAAATGCGCTGGATGTACGAATCGGATAATTTTATTAACGGTGCGGCAGCCTGTTTCAACGGTAAAGCGATTTTCGGCGGATGCGACGGTTTCCTTCATGTTGTTGATATTAATAGCGGTAAATCAGAGTCTAAGATCAATGTAGCGACCTATGTTGCCGGTTCGTGCCCGGTAAGCGATAAAATGGCCTATATTGGCGATTACGATGGAAAGTTTTCGAAGGTCGATATTCAGTCTCAAAAAGTTGTCTGGGACTGGGAGAATAAAGAGCTAAAACAACCTTTCGTTGCTTCAGCGGCTTTATCAGGTGATAAAGTTGTGACGGGCAACCGCGATAAGTTTGTTTATTGCTTCGATAAAAATACCGGAAAACTGCTTTGGAGCTTCAATAGCGGCAACCGTGTGGAAGCGTCACCAGTTATTATTAAGGATAAAGTAATGATTGCCAATATGCGCGGTGATCTGGCTTTACTGAAACTGACTGATGGTTCAGTGATCTGGAAATACGAAATCGGTAATTCGATTCTCCATAATCCGGCGGTAATCGAAAACCTGATGGTGGTTTGTTCGTTAGATGGAAATGTTTATTGCTTTGGTAAATAACGGAGAACTATATTCTATTGTTGTGCATCATACTAAAAGACACTCAATCAATGGATACAATAACGAGATTGGAAGACCTTGGCTATTATGATGAGCTGGAAGAATTTAGGGTTGAGAATAACCTCAATAATTTTGAGGTTGGAAGAGTAATTGCAGAACATAAGGAACGCTTCATTATCAAGACAACGAACGGTGAATTTGAAGCAGAGATAACTGGTAATATGCGCTTTACTGCAAAAAATCGGGAAGATCTTCCGGCAGTAGGCGATTGGGTTGCCCTGACAATTTATGAATCTGATTTTGCGATAATTCATAAAATTCTTCCGCGATTTTCAATTATCAAAAGGCAGGCTGTTGGACAGTTTGGTGAGATACAGATAATTGCAACAAACATTGATTATGCTTTTTTAGTCCAGGCAGTTGACAGGGATTTTAATATCAACAGACTTGAAAGGTATCTGACGATCTGCAATTCATCGAAGGTTAGTCCTATCATTGTACTCAGTAAGATTGATCTGATTGATGAGCAGCGGATTTCTGAAATATTGGAGAGTATAAAAATCAGGATTAAAAATGTTCCGGTTATTGCCATTAGTAACGAGTCACAGGATGGATACGACGCAATAAAATCGACCATCGAAAAAGGGAAGACCTATTGTATGCTTGGTTCTTCAGGTGTAGGAAAATCCACACTAATAAACAATCTTTCAGGTAAATCCCTCATGCGAACCGATGCAATAAGCCAGAGTACCAATAAAGGGAGACATGTTACAAGTCACAGGGAATTAGTAATTCTGGAAAATGGGGGAATATTAGTTGACAATCCTGGTATCAGAGAAGTAGGTATTGCCGATTCAACCGACGGATTAGAAATCACATTCGATTTGATTTTCAGCCTTTCTCAAAATTGTAAGTTTGTAGATTGTACCCACACCAATGAGATAGGGTGTTCCGTAATTGAGGCCGTTGAAAAAGGCGATATAGATAAAGCATCTTACGAAAATTACCTGAAAATGGAAAGAGAGAAAGCCCATTTTGAAGCTACAGTTGCGGAGAAGCGAAAAAGAGACAAAGATTTTGGGAAAATCATGAAGAACTATAAAAAAGACATGAACAAAAATAAGTTCTAAGCACAAAAAGGCAAAAAGTCAACTTATTTCGAAAATAATTGTTGATCAAATCAATACAACTAAATCATTCGGCATCTATGAATATCGTCCAGATTATTCCAGGTTCAGGTGGCAGTTTCTACTGCGGTAACTGCCTTCGCGACAGCAAATATGTTGTTGCCCTTCGCGAACAAGGTCATCAGGTGATAAAAATTCCGATGTACCTCCCCATATTTTCGGATGAACGCGACATTAAAGAGATCCCTGTTTTTTATGGCGCCGTAAGTATCTATTTGAAACAGCTTTATCCCATCTTTCGTAAAGCGCCGCTTTGGGTCGAAAGATTACTCAATTCAGGACCACTTCTCAAAATGGCGGCATCAATGGCCGGTTCCACCAATGCGAAAGGTCTGGAAGAGATGACTGTTTCGATGTTGCTGGGCGAGGATGGAAAACAGCAGGAGGAGCTCGAACGGTTGGTCGACTGGATGGCGGTGCATTGCAAGCCTGATGTCGTTCATATTTCGAATGCATTGCTGCTTGGTTTGGCGCACCGGATCAAAGAAAGACTGAATGTTCCCATTGTCTGTTCGTTACAGGATGAGGATGTGTGGGTTGATGCGATGAAACCTGTTTTCCGTGATCAGATCTGGAAGCTGATGAGCGAAAAAGCGAAAGATGTGGATTATTTTATTGCCGTCAGTGATTTCTTTTCAGACGTGATGCAGGTACGGATGAAATTGCCTCCCGAAAAGATTCAAAGTTTATACCTCGGCGTTGATCCGGCTGATTATGAGTTTATCCCGATTCCAAATAAGGGAAGAAACATCGGTTATATCTCGCGGATGTGTCACGAAAACGGATTTGACATTGTAGTTGATGCATTTATCCTGCTTAAAAAGAAAACCGGTTTCGATGATGTAAAATTGATCCTGACAGGTGGTTCAACAGGAGCTGATACAAGTTACATCAAAGCGTTAAGGAAAAAATTATCCCGCGAAAACATAAACGATCAGGTCGAAATCATCGAAGATTTTGAAGAGACAGGAAGGAAAACCTTTTTCAGCAAGGTTTCAGCAATCAGCGTGCCCGTCAGGAATGGCGAGGCTTTCGGAATGTATTTGCTTGAATCGATGGCTTCCGGAGTCCCCGTTGTACAGCCTGCATTGGGGGCATTTCCGGAAATTGTCAAACTGTCGGGTGGTGGAATAATCTACGAACCCAATACGCCTGAAACATTGTGTGAAACTTTTGCCAAATTACTCTCTGATCCCGAAAAGCTGAATAATTTGAGCGTCGCTGCCCGTAAAGGAGTCGAAATCAGTTTCAATATCCACGATCATGCAAAAGAGATGATCGCAGTTTACCAGAATATTCAAGTCAAATAGTATATCATCCATCCAATTTCAACCTGCGCAATGATTCTCCAGTTAAAAAATATTTCCAAAGGTTATGGCGATCCATCGAAGAATAATTTCCGAAAAGTACTCGACGGGCTTAATTTAGAAGTTAATACAAATCAGAAGATTGCAATTGCCGGACCAAGTGGGTCGGGAAAGACCACTTTACTTAACCTGATCGGAACGCTCGATCAGCCCGATGCGGGTGAGATCTTCTTTAATGGGAAAAAGATTACGGGTTATTCGCAGGAAGAACTGGCACATTTCCGCAACCGCGAACTGGGATTCGTGTTTCAAATGCACCACCTGTTGCCGCAATGTACGTTGTGGGAGAATGTCCTTTTGCCTGTTTTGCCGATCAAAAAAGTAGTGGGCAAGGAGGAAAAAGCGTGGGCAGAACATCTGCTCCGGAAGGTGGGAATCTGGGAACAACGGTTCCAAAAACCTTCCCAACTATCGGGTGGCGAATGTCAGCGGACGGCTGTTGTGCGGGCATTGATCAACAAACCGCAACTGATCCTCGCTGACGAACCAACGGGAGCGCTTGACGAACAAAATGCCAATAACCTGGCCGATTTATTGAATCACCTGAGTGGCGAAGAGGGCGTCTCCCTAATCGTGGTGACCCATTCGTCAGAGCTTGCATCACAAATGGACAAGGTCTATCACCTTAAAAACGGGAAGTTACAATGACGCGTTTTAAACTGGTATTCAATAGTTTTATTCATTATTTCAAAGCTAATCTGCTTGTGGCGATTGGTGTAGCAATTAGCACGGCAGTGCTGACAGGGGGCTTGATCATTGGTGATTCGGTCACATTTAGTCTCGAACAGTCCGCATTCTACCGGTTGGGAAGCACAACCCACCTGGTTTCAACCGTTGACCGTTATTTCCGTTCAGAACTGGCCGGAGAACTGGCAGCAAAAGGCGGTTTTGAGGTGGCTCCTGCATTGATTCTCGAAGGAATGGCAGTGGCCGAGGGCGGGGAGAAGCGTGTCAACAAAGTTCAGATAACAGGAATTGACGACCGTTTCGAACAGGTTGCAAAATCATCCATCTATCAAAAACTAACCGGAAGCGAGGTGATCATCAGTGCCAATCTGGCGGAAAGACTTGGGCTTAAAAAAGGGGATAGTTTCCTTGCCCGGATTAAAAAGGCAAGCCTGATTCCGTTGAATGCCCCGTTTGTTTCCGATGCCGAAACAAGTGTCTCTTTTCAGGCGACCGTTAAAGCGATTGCCGATCAGCATACTTTGGGATTTTTCAACCTTAAAAATTCACAGACAGCGCCTTACAACCTTTTCCTTTCCCTTTCGAAACTAAACGAACTGATGAAGTTTGACGGGAAAGCCAATCATCTATTGATTTCAGCAACATCTCTTAATAACCAACAAATAAGCAATTTACTTGACGAATGTTTTACAGTGGAAGATGCAGGACTCAATGTCAAAGAAATTCCGTTGACGCATGAAATGGAGATCACTTCCGAACGGGTGTTTATCGACGATCAGATCATAAAGGCTTTTGAACCCTTTAAAGCGTCATCTCCAATTCTAACCTATTTTGCGAATAGTTTAGCATTTAATGGCAAGTTGACACCTTATTCATTCATTTCAACAATCGATGATATCAACCTAAAGGACAACGACATCATCATAAACGACTGGGTTGCATCCGATTTGAATGTGAAGCAGGGCGATTCGCTCACGATAAAGTATTACGAGATCGGTCCTTTGCGGCAGTTAGTCGAAAAAGGAACATCCTTTATTGTCAAAGAGGTCGTTCCGATCGAAGGAAAGTATGCCGACAAAGATCTGATGCCATTTCTTCCGGGGATGTCGGATGCCGGGAACTGCCGCGACTGGGAAGCAGGGGTTCCGATCAAACTTGATGCGATCAGGGACAAGGATGAAGCTTACTGGAAACAATACAAAGGAACGCCCAAAGCATTTATCTCACTCAAGAAGGCACATCAACTATGGGCGAACAGGTTCGGAAACTATACGGCGATCCGCATCGGCGAAAGTGCTTTTTCAGACAAAGAATACCGTTCATTATTTTCAAACGATATAAAACCGGCCAATCTTGGGGTGATGGTTACGGCTGTCCGGGATAATGGATTAAAAGCCGCACGAAATGGTGTCGATTTTAGCCAGTTGTTTCTTGGACTTAGCTTTTTCCTGCTGGTCGCAGCGCTGATCCTTACCGCTTTGCTGTTCCTGTTAAACCTCGAAAGTCGTCAGTCGCAAATGGGAACATTGCTGATGTTAGGGTTCACCAGGCGTCAGATTCGCAGGCTTTTGCTCTCCGAAGGGGCCATTGTAGCCCTTGTCGGGTCGCTCTTCGGCCTGGTGATTGCCGTTTTTTATACCAAAATGATCTTCCTCGCGCTTAATTCGCTTTGGTGGGCAGTCGTTCGAACATCGGTTCTGGAGATTGAAATCAGGACATCAACCCTTATTACAGGACTGGCAATTAGTGTCTTTATTTCGATCGTAACGATCATCTATTCGGTTAACAAAAGTTTTAAAAGGCAGGCCGTTGAATTGCAGCGGCAACAGGATCGGCCTCAAAAACCACTCGTGATAACGATTAAAAAGTGGGTGATGATCGCTGCGCTTGTTGTGGCGGTTGGATTGGTCGGTTTTCAGTTGTTGCTATCCAGACAGCAGGGAGCTGCACTCTTTTTCCTTTCCGGAGGTTTATTGTTGATTGGGTTACTGTTATTGGCCGATCACTCTTTCCGGCAAAACAGAAATAAGGCAGTTGAAGATTTTTCTGTCCGGGAGTTGAACAGGCGCAACAGGTCGCAAAACCTGGGGCGTTCGCTTACAGTGGTCATTTTATTCGCATTGGGAACCTTCCTGGTTGTTTCAACAGGCGCCAACCGGCAGGATTTGCTGTCAACTGCCAACGAGAAGACAAGTGGAACAGGTGGATTTCAATTTTTTGCCGAAACATCAATTCCTGTTTTATATAGTTTGAATGATAAAGACCGTCGTTTAAATGAAGGGATTACCTCCGAATTCAATGCGGCGCAGTTTAGCAGGATGGATGGCGATGATGCGAGTTGTCTGAACCTGAACCGTGTCTCCAATCCGGCCATTCTCGGAGCAGATCCTGAAATGCTGAAGGGACGATTCAGCTTTGCTGCCAGTAGCACCGAACTTAATTCAGAGAATGTCTGGGAGGCCCTGAATGAACCGCTTAGTAATAACGTTATTCCTGCAATTGCCGACCAGACTGTGATACTCTGGGGACTCGGAATGAGCATCGGTGATACATTGCTATACAAAAATGAACTGGGCGATACCTTGCGGCTTAAACTGATTGCCGGATTATCACCCTCTGTTTTCCAGGGATATGTATTGATTTCGAATGCCAATTTTCTGAAGAACTTTCCAACGAGTTCCGGTTCAAATATTTTTCTAATCGATGTTCCGAAAGATAAAGCTGAAAAGACAGGGGAGGAGCTCCAATCTGTTTTCCGCGATTACGGTTGGGAGATGACAACCACAGTTCAACGCCTGGCGGAATTCAATTCAATTACCAACACCTATCTCTCTATCTTTCTGGCGTTGGGTGCACTGGGTTTGATCCTTGGAACTGTTGGACTTGCAGTTGTATTAGCCCGGACGATTCTCGAACGGAAAAAGGAGATTGCAATGATGCAGTCGCTTGGATTTACGCGCCGACAAGTAGTCGGTTTACTGATCCGCGAATACATTACCTTACTTGTCTGGGGTATCCTGATCGGGTTTATTTCTGCGGTGGTAGCTGTACTTCACAATTTCCTGACCCCCGGAAGCGACGTCTCATTGATGATCGTTCTGCTGATTGTATTGGCGATACTTGTTAACGGCGTGATCTGGATAGCAGGTCTTTCGTGGCTTGGACTGAGGAAGAAAAGTTTGGTTGTGAATCTGGTTAATTAAAACCATTTGGTTTCAAAAACAATGCAATGGAACGACTAAAGAATATACACCCTGGGGAGATTCTCACTGAAGAGTTTCTGATTCCGCTCAACATTTCGGCTTACCGGCTTTCCAAAGATATTGAGATCCCGCAGACAAGAGTCTCACAAATCGCAAAATGGAAAAGAAGTATTACAGCAGATACTGCTCTGAGATTTAGTATCTATTTTGGCACAACCCCTGCTTTTTGGTTAGGACTTCAAAATGATTACGACCTCGAAGAAGAACGAATAAACAAGAAAGAGGTATTCAATCGGTTAAAAAGTTTTCGGAAAAGTGAAACCAAAAGTGTTGAAATCTAACGTCAGACTTCTCTAAGGAAATCTTTAGCTGATTGCAGTTTTATTTTTCCTTCATTAGCAAGCTTCACCTCTTCAAATGAATCTTTAAAGGTTATCGTCAGTGCTTTACAGCATAAATGCACAATCATTTTGGTTGAAGAACATGCTTTACAGCATGAATGCACGACTTTTTTCGTTGAAGAACATGCTTTACAGCATAAATGCACAACTTTTTTGGTTGAAGAAACTGTTTTACAGCATGAATGCACGACTTTTTTGGTTGAAGAACATGCTTTACAGCATGAATGCACAATCATTTTGGTTGAAGAACATGCTTTACAGCATAAATGCACGACCATTTTAACATTCTGCACAACATTTTTGGTCATCGTCACAGTCTGGCAGCATAAATGTACCTGCCTTGTAGTATTTTGGCTAAAGCCGATCAAAGAATTGATGATCTGACCCTCCAGCTGAAGCTGGAGGGAATTCATGGCTGCCAATCATGATATCAACAGACATTCAAGATATTGGGAATTGATCATCAAAATGTATTGCAATTGGTTTTATGAATTGCCACTGGCTTCAGCCAGTGGATTAAAAGGAAGTTTACAGATTGGCTTCAGCTAAATTATGTTTAAGTACTTAAAATGACAATCCGATTGTAATTTATTAAATCTTGCCTCATCATCCGGTTCTAATTTATAAACTTCACTCCAAATCACTTCCGGTTTTTTGTTGAATTCGAAAAACTCGACATTCTGTCCTTCTAATAACTCTTTTATCGTAATCTTGTCTTCAGCTGAGCACTTGCATCCAAAAAATATGGCTTCAACTTTACTATCAATTTCTTTTAAAGGGAGCTGTTTAAATTCACTTTTGCATTCCGGATCAAAATGAATTAATCGAACCTCGTTCTCATAATTCCAACATTCTTTTTTTGTCGCGAATAACAACTCCAAACTGCGTGATTCAACGCTTTCTAAATCTATATCAGACTTGTAATCCACTTCGAGCCAATTCGAAAATTTAAATTTTGCTCTATATTTATCAATCTCTTTATGATTAAATTTATATCTGATACAAATTCCTTTATGTGAATTAGCATAGTGCGACCACATCAAGATATTTTGTATTGCTCTCTTAGTATCAAATTTTGTATCAATTTTATCCTTTACAAAACATCTTATCTTGATGTATTTGTAAGCATCACGAAGTGGATAAATATCATAGCCCGATTTTTCTTTAATTGCATTTTTTCTATAATCCAGATAATTAAAAAGGAGTGTATCAAAAGGATCATTAAATTTATTTGTATCTGATAGTGATAATTGATCATACTTCAGATCATTTTTTACACAATCGTTAATAGTCCGAAAACTATATAATGGCATGGATGAAATCTCAAATATTTTTGTTATTTTTTCACCTCTATTATTAAATAAGATACTATTATTCTTCACATTTAAATAAAAATGATTTACAAATGCTTCTTCAGATTCCTTGTATTTTTCCATTCTCGCATAAATATGCCCTTTTACAAAAAAAAAGTGTCGTTTTAAATCATCAGGTAGGTTTTTCATGTGAATCTCTGCCTTATTCATATAATCAAGAGCTTGGGGTAAATCCTGAGTATTGTCAATAATATTGTCTAAACTTAAAATATCGCTCAGATTAAGAAATAATAAGAACTTGCTTAAAGCAGTCTTCAAATTGTTAATGTTTCTTTCATACATTCTGAGCTCATTAATATATGCCAAATCTTTTTTTATTCCTGTTGTTCTTGAATATTCCAAATATCTCAAAAATGATTCTTCTGTATACTCTTTAATTTCAGTCATTATTAAATTGTTTCAGGTATTAATTGATTTTTAAAATTTGAATTCTGTGTCTTAAGTAGTTTTGTTTCATAATGCTTGGCCCAATTCTCTTTTAAACAACAACCCAAGCATCGAACGATAAACAATCAGCAACATTGGCAATGCATTTTCGTGATGGTAATTGAATTGATGAATAATATGGTAAAGGTAGAAATATATCAATCTTGTTTTAAATTCGCCTGATGTCTTAGTAAACTTTTCAACCAATTTTTTTTTTACAAAACTAAACTTCAGTTTTGGATATATGTTGGATTATATTTTAGTAAATTTGTGTACATCATTTACAATCAAAACTATATTACAATGAAAAAACTATTCGTACTTGTTTTTTTTGCATCCTTGGTATTGTCAGGATTTGCTCAGGATGAGGACTCTCTTACGATTGAACGTAATAATGTGGTAAAGTTTTTACCGGTTAATCTTCCTTTTCAATCAATCTCGTTCGAATATGAACGAATGATCAATCCTTCAAATTATCTAACGCTTGGAATTGGCATTCCAAATCAAAAGTCCATGATTGGTAAATACGGTATTGATTTCGGTTCAGATGTTAAATCGGCCGAATTAGGAACAATGCACATTCGGGCAGCTTACCGTCATTATACAACTCAGCGGATGCTCCCAAAAGGTTTTTATATTGAGCCTTATGTGAAGTATCTGAAAATTTCCGGAAATGGCAATGTCGAAAATGCCGATTTCAATAATACTTACAAAGGCCAGATTGATGTTAATCTGAATTCAATGAACTTTGGATTTCAGTTGGGTACCCAGTTTCTGATTGCCAAAAGAATTACACTTGATCTTTACTTCTTAGGATTGGAAGCTGGTATTCTTAACGGAGATATTACTGCAACATCAGATCTTGGTGATCCTTATGCTGCCCATTTAAAGACATATATCGAAAACACAATTGCTGATCTCCCATCTTTTGTTGGTGATAAACTTTCAGTTAGTCAATCAACTGATAAAAAGAAAATTAATGTCAATGCAAATAATATTATCTACCCATGGTATCGTGGCGGAATCAGTATCGGAATTGCCTTTTAATTTTTCGATTTGTGCCTAACCAGCAGTCGCAACGATTGATCGTAAGTGATGTATTTCCACGACCAGTTAAGCAATACGAAGAGTTTGTTTTTCACGCCTACAATTGATAAAAGGTGAACAACCGACCATAGTAACCAGGCAAAATATCCCTTAAACTTTGCAAATGGTAAATCTGCAACAGCAAGGTGGCGACCAACAGTTGCCATCGAACCTTTATCAGTATAGTGAAATGGCTTGAGCGGCTTATTCCTGTTCAATTGAATTATATTATAAGAAACCGAATTTGCCTGTTGAAGTGCGACTTGTGCAACCTGGGGATGTCCGTTTGGATATTTTGAATCGATCATCATCGAATTATCACCCAATGCGAAAATATTTTGGTAACTGTCAACCTGATTGAATAAATTTACGAGTAAACGGTTATTTCGTCCGTAAGATGTTTCTGCAATTCCTTCGATTCTTGAAGAGGTGATTCCTGCAGCCCAGATCACCGTTTTAACATCGACGGTCACGCCATCAGGCAATATAAGGGTGCGACCATCGTAATCCTTAACAGCAGTTCCTGTATGTACTTCGACGCCCAGTTTCCTGAGATATTCATTGGCAACTCTCGAAGAGGTTTCTGACATTCCTGCAAGAAGTCGGGGAGAGGCCTCGTAAAGCATGATCTTCATATTACTCATATCGAGTTCGGGGTAATCCTTCGGCAACACATAGGTTTTCATTTCTGCCATCGCACCCGCCAACTCAACACCTGTTGGTCCTCCGCCTATAATTGCCACATTCAGATAGGACTTCACATCCTTTTTGTGACTCTTATTCAACGCTTTTTCGAAATTCATCAGTGTCTGGTTCCGGATGTAAAGTGCATCAGGTGCCGACTTCATCTGTAGGGTGAATTTTTCAATCTTCTCCTGGTTAAAAAAGTTGGTCTTCGCCCCGGTTGCCAAAATAAGATAGTCGTATTTTAATTGTCCGATATCAGTTACCACTTCATTGTTTTCGGGATCAACACCTTCCAATCGGGCCATGCGAAAGTGAATACCGGTTTTCTGAAAGACTTTACGGAGTGGAAACGAGATGGCGCTTGGTTCGAGCGCCGACATGGCGACCTGGTAAAGCAAAGGCTGAAAGAGATGGTAATTGTTTTTATCGAGCAGGACAATCTGAAATTTCTTTTTTTGAAGTTTTAGCGCAAGTTTCAATCCACCAAATCCACCACCGACAATAACAACCCGTTTATTTGTCGTATCCGGGATATTCAAAAGATAATTTTGTACCGACATTTCTATTTTTCTTAATATGTAAATATAACGCCTCAATCATTTTTATGTTGTAACTCGCATGTTAAATAAAAGTTATCTAATGGCACAAAAAAAACCGCACAATTTTTTGTTGGGCGAGTTGTATGATTATAAAGAAGTAAATTAAATATTATCTATTCAGGTACGCAGTTAATAACTTGAATATCCATTAACATACCTGAGCATCGTCCTTTAAATGTGCCTGTTGATCCTTTAACGAATTGACTTAGTTTTGAAGAATTACTAACAACATCAGCGCTGTCGACGGTACAACTTACCCCTTCCATTTCATCTTCCAGACTAAATACCATGCTGTGGTTATCCAACGTTCGGACGCTTTTGATTTCACCTTTTACCAGGATAGCCTGATCGAGGTATTTTTTGGTTGCTACAGCTTCATCACTTTTGAAATCAGAAATCAATTGTTTGGCTTCCAATGTGTAAACTGCATTTTCTTTAGATATATTCCGGTGTGGCATATTGAAAACGTAATAAACGCCGGCAGAACCAACAACTATTCCAATCAAAAAAATCCAAAGAATAATACGGAATGTTTTAAGCTTCTTAGTCATGGTTTTGATTATTGTTGATAAGGTGCATAAACGGCATCAATCTTAATCGTAACCTCTTTGGCAATTTTATCTCTTACCGCCGAAGGAATTGTAATCTTAAAATCTTCGGGAGTCACTTTTAATTCAGCAGTTGCAGTAACCTTCGACTTACCGGGTGTAATCGTAGCCTTAAAAGTTACCTCTTTCGTTGCGCCATGCATGGCAAGTTCTCCTTTGACATCAACTATGACCGCTTTTTCGCTTTTCCAGTCAATAGGCGAAAGGATTTTCCCTGTAAACTTAGCTTTTGGAAATTTTGAAGACTCCATATAATTCTCGTTGAAATGCTCTTCCATTAAAGCCCTGCGGAACTTGAATGAGGTTGTCAATACCGAAAATGCCACTTCGTTTTTCTCAATATCAATAAAGGTTGTTGCCTGATTCGATTCAGCAATAATATCTTCAAGTGGGGTAGAAGAGTTAAAGTTGATTTTTGCATCCTTTGTAAAGAAGCGATTTTGCGCTCCGGCATTAAAGAAAACCATCACAAAGGCAAATAATAATAGTAACTTATTCATATTGATGTTTTTATTATTTATTAAAAGAGAAAACCCTTGAAATATTGAATCCCAGATGTATGCCTCCGTCCGACCAGTTTCCTGTTGTTTTTCCGATAAATCCACCTTCACGCATAGCCTGTGAATTTGTCAGCATGATTTGAAAAACATGTCCTCCTGTTTCAATATCAACACCTACTGATAAAGGGTTGTAATAGGTTACCGGAAGTGAACTGGAATTCTGCCTGTAAACATAGTAGTACTCGAAGTTTAAAGCAACGCGTTTTGATAATTTATACCGGCCACCGATTCCACAAGCGAACAGGTCATTTTTATCCAATTCTGTGGGTACGAGATTTCGGTGAATATAAGTTGGTGTTAATTGGATAGATATGCTTTCATTGAATTTTCGTGCGATTAGTATTTGATTGACAAAAGACATTCTTGAAGCGAAATCAACATACTTTTCCGGAGTTTGTTTCAACGAAATAACCTCAATACTTGATACATAAGAGAGCTGAATGGGCATGTTTTTCACTCCGGAGCTTTGTCTTAAGATAGCCGCTTTTCCAAATCCGTCGAATGTTTTTTCGTAGGTACTCCGACCTATTCCAACTTCCAGCCAATCAGTCAATCCATATTCCAAAGCCAAATGAATTGTACCCTGATCAAGTCCCCAAAGGTTGTATGAACCTTCATTGAGCTGTCCAAAACGGTGTGAAACCCTGAATTCAAGTTGATTTTTTTTCATCCGTTCAACCGAATGGCCGTTCACAATCCGGGTGGATTTGAAAGTAGCAGTCGCATAAGTTGTCTCAGGTTTTAACTCCTTATCGAGCAGGGCATCCAGATCCTGGCTTTTAGCCGGGATTGAACAGAGAACAATCATTCCTAAAATTAATGCTGAAGATAACCGGTTTTTTGTCATAGCTTTAATCATTTAAGGTGCCTTTTGTAATCCATGTATTAATAATCAGGATGTTACAATCACTAATTTTTCCTCCCCCTTTGGGCATTGCCGAATACCCTGACCGATGTTCAACCGAACCTACCAGTTTGCCATTCAAAACATTGGTTTTTACATCAGCATAATCCTGAAGCTTAATACCTCCACCATTAGCAGTTGCAGCAGCGTTCGAATGACACGTTAAACAATTGGATTGCAAAATTGGTTTAATTTCGGTACTAAATTTTGTTACAGTAACATCACATACTGTATTTGGTGTACCATATAAAGCTTCCTCACTGTCATAGTAACAAGCAGACATGACGAAAAACACAAGTGGTAAAATTAATTTCTTCATATTTTAAAGTTAATTCTAATTGCAAGTTGTTTGAACAGCGCCCTGATCAATCCAGACCCTGATTAAAATTCTTTCCTTTTCTGTCAATGCTCCTGCAGGAGGCATTAATTGTACAAATCCCTTTCCCGTAATCGCTTTATAAGCAGCGCTTTTCTGCGCATCAGAAGGGGTTACCGCTTTCATTACACCTGCGTAGTTTGTGAAAGAATAACCCGCTTCACCGCTTTGTGAATCATGACAACCAGTAGTTCCGCAACTATTTAAAAAAATGGGGGCTATGTCCTTTTCGTAACAGACTGTTTCAAGGTTTGCCACATTGAGCCCATCGTGCCGGCAACTGACCTGCACAAGTATTAAAACTGAGGCAGAGAACATAAGGATTAAAGAAATTCGAAGTGTTTTATTCCTTTTCATATTAATTTTCAAAATTTTAAATAAAAGTCAAAATAGAATGCTTAAAACTTTACAAATTAACAAAAGAGAAATACAAATGTTCCCGTGAATAGCCAACGATTTAATATATTCAGGCTATTTCGAGTCATTCTAAATAGATTTGTAAACTATTGATTGAATCAGAAATCAGATTGACAGCCAAAAGGAAAGATCAGTAGATGACAGAAACAAGTAGGGAATTACAGACATTTCGATTTAACAACATGCAATTTTAATCACAGATTGTCGATATACTAATTTTCTAAAGTGCCATCAGTCACCCATTTTTCCAAAGTTGCAATTGTGGCGGCTGATAATTTTGTGCCATTTCTCGGCATAAATCCTGCAGCTCCCTGATCCCTTTTTACCCTGTCAAGAATTGAGGCGATTTTATTTTTGGCCGAAGTATAGTCGTCCCATTTATTGGGATTAGCACCACCAGCAAGATGACAAGGGGTACAACTGGCTACAAAAATAGCTTTTACATCTTTATTGTAAGTGATTTTTACAACAGGAACCGGCGTACTGGTCGCAGTGTTATTTGAAGCTGTCGGATCATTTTCGGCACCCATTATGGTTGCAGTATTGGCATATGGTCCTGCATCTTTAACAGTGGCAATTACTGTCAGTGTAGCACTTGCGCCGTTGGCCATATTGCCGATTGTCCATGTGGGTGATGACCATGTCCCCACACTGGCTGTGCCACTTACCAGGGTATAACCAGCCGGTAGATTGTCTGTTACTTTTACGACTGTAGCATCATTTGGACCATTATTACTGGCAGTCACAGTAAATGTAACATTGGTGCCTACGATTGGCGCATTGTTGCTGGCCATTTTACTTACTGCAAGGTTTGTTTCCGGATCATTTTCTTTTTTACAGGCATTCAAAATCAGAATTACCGAAAAAACAAACAGAATGAAAATGTTAGATTTCATAAAAATAATTTTAAAGGTGAGACATATGAAAATTATAAAAATATAAAACAACTTTTTTAAGGTAATAAGTCAAAATGCAGATAAGTAATTTAAACGGACAATAACTAATAAAAGTTCAAGAATAATTTGAAATAATACACCAAAAACCAACCTCTGGTGTAAATCATCTCAGATATTATACAAATATAATACGCCGACATTGGCATATGCAGTGACTTAAGTCACATCATTGTAAGATTCGAATACCTTCCTTAAATTGTTTGAGTTTGTTCTCTTTTTCGAGCTTTTTCAAAATACGGGTTATTACCTCACGGGCGGTTCCGAGTTCATAGGCAATCTCCCGGTGTGAAATATTGTAGGGATTCTTTCCCGTTAATAAAACTTTTTCTTTCAGATAGTCAAATAGCCGCTTGTCAAGTTTATCGAATAATAGTTCGTTGATCGTTTCAAGAAGGTCGAGGTACCGTAAATTGTATTGCTGATAAAATAATCCGTTTAACCTGGGATATTCGTTTATCCATTTCAATACATTTTCTGTTGGAATCAGGATAATGGTGCTGTTATCTTCCGTTGATGCAAATATTTTACTCACTTCATTCTTCAAACAGGCAGAGAAAGACATCACACAGCTTTCAAATGGTTGGATATAGTACAATAATAGTTCTTTATCTTCTTTCCTGGTCGATACTTTTACCAATCCACTGATGACAATCGGAATATATTTTATATACTGCCCTTCTTTAACTATTTCAGTATTTTTTTCAACTTCGACGACCATTGATACATCAATAATTTTGGCCGCTAATTCCTTCCCCAAATAGCTGAGCTTTTTTTCCAATTCAAGGTTCCCGATCATTTTTTTACTGTTTTAAAATTAGTTATTTTCGTTTTAAGGTGCTTAATGCTTATACTATAACAATAAACAAACTAATCGGTTTACGAATATTTTCAGTAAAGGTTAAACGGGTGGATAGCCTTATTCTATTTAAAAATTATTGCAAATAAAAGCTGCGATTTTATTGATCGGAATAACAGGAGAATTCTCAATAGAAATCATTGAATTGACTATTCTGGCTTCTGAAAAAAGCGGGAGATCGGAGGGGCGTAGAAGGGCAGGAGCGACGCGACCCTCACGGAAATAACGAGCTATCCGGGTTCCTTTTAATAGCGGATTTTGAGGCGAATACCATTTATCATTTTTTTTGAAGATGACATTCGCATACGAGGTATCGGTAATCAATCCATTCTTAATAATCAGAATATCATCTGATTGATTCCTTAAATTGAAAAGTGAATTAAGTTTTGTTCTGTCTGCATATTTAAATGCGTAATCAATCGTATCGTCAGCAACCATCTGAAGCGAATTGACAGGCCTGATTTGATATAAATTGTAATCGATACGAACAATATCAGTTCCATAGGCAACTGTGCATTTTACGGTTTTATCCTTTAAATCCGAAGGTATGGAAAGCAATAATTCAAGTTTAAGAAGGGGTGTTTGTAAGCCGAAAAATTGCTGACGGGTTCGGTTGAATCGCTCGTTGTGCAATTCAATCCGCTGAAAACGCCCCTGTTCGTAACAAATCGTTTCAATAAATAGGCACATATACTTTGTCGATTAGCTCCTGGTATTCTTCTTCGGGATTACTCAACGAAGTGATCCCGCCACCACTTTTAAAAATAAACTTTTCGTCAATCTTTTCGATAAACCTTATCATTACAGCTGATTGTAAATCAGTGCCATCAAAAATACCGAAAACGCCTGAATAATATCCCCTATCATAAATCTCTGATTGATTGATGATCTCAAGCGTTTTTATTTTAGGTGCACCACAGATTGATCCGGCTGGAAGTAGTTTTGATAGGATATCGCCCAAATGTTCAGAATAATCTTCCGGAAGTTGACCTGTCACTTCCGAGCTTACCTGAAGCAATACTATGTCATGTGTTTTGATCGTATCGATGAATCTGAACTTTTCAACTTTCACATTTGTGGAAACCATCGATAAATCGTTTCTGATCAGGTCTACAATTGTATGATGTTCAGCTGTTTCTTTAAGGTCATTTAATATCTTTATTTCAGCATCCGGAATCGAGGCATTAATCGTTCCTTTCATCGGATAAGAAGCGATTGTACGACCACTTATCGTGATAAAAAGTTCCGGGGAAAAAACAACGAATTTATTCTTAAACAGTAGTTTATAGGGTGCTTCGCTTCTGTCAAAAATCTCGCGAAGCGTAAGATCTGTTTCAATGGTTGTCGGAAAAGTTAGGTTGGTCAGAAAAGAATTCCCGAGTTTGATTTCGGTTAACACCTGATCAAATGATTTTTTGAATACCTGATAACTGACCGGAAACTTTCTAAATGTGAATTCACTTTTATCAGTTTCATGAATATCAGCATTTTTAAGGTTGTTAAATGTGAAGTAGATCCCGTTTTCGGTTGCTTCATCCAGTGGTAATACAATCGGGCTCTTCAGTTCAAAATCCAAAATAAAAATAAAAGGTTTCCCTTCTTTTCCCAATTGGTTCATCTTGCTGATATAATCTTTACAATGAATATTTTCCATGATTACCTTCCCAATATTGCCTGAAGTGACTTCAGATCAACAATTTCAACCTGGTTTCTTTCCCATTTGATCAACTGGTCTGCTTCCATTTCGCTGATCGTCCGTGCCAGAGACGGACGCGCAACGCCAAGCATCTCTGCCAATCCTTTCTGGCTTTGATTGATTATAACTACCTGATTACCTGGTTTAAAATTCTGAATCAGATAATAAGCAATCTTCTCTTTAATCGTTTTAAAACTCAGGAAAGTGATCTTTCGGGACAAAAATTGTGCTTTTCCTGAGATAATATTCAGGTAATTACTTAAAACACGCTGGTCGGCAGCTAACAACTGTGTAAAATCATTTTTAAAGATTACCAGCATTTTACCTTCTGAAATTGCCGATAAATTGACAGGAAAAGCACTTTGAGGTCCGTAAAGAAAGGCAGCAGCAACCATCTGTGGCGGTTCCATCTCTTCAATTTTCAGACTGTTTCCGGCAAAATCGATCATCTCACCCTGAAGTTTTCCTTCGAGAATGATCATTGCCTTTTCAACTTTCTCACCCGAATAGGCCAGAACTTCTTTATTCGAAAATTGTTTAATTTGATGGGAACTCCTATTTATGAGAGAGTTAATATCTTCAGTTTCTAATCCCTTGAATAATGGTGACGCTTTTAACGTTTCGAACATCTTTTTTTTTACAAATATAACAAGAGTGTCACAGATGTTACACTTTGGCGGAGTTAGTCGCCCTATTTTTGTCACCGAAAGAAACGATCGGGCATTGCACAGAAAAGGCCTTACGTTCTTCCGAAAGGATGTTTATTTAAAAATGTAAAATATGGAACGCGACATTATTAAAATTGACGATGACAAATGTACAGGATGCGGAGAATGTGTCCCCAATTGTCATGAAAGGGCGCTTCAGATAATTGACGGCAAAGTTCGGCTGGTGAGCGATTTGATGTGCGATGGACTGGGTGCTTGTATTGGACATTGCCCTGAAGGTGCAATTACGATAGAACGACGTGAAGCAGAACCTTATGATGAGCCTAAAGTGATGGAAATCATGGTAACAAAAGGATTTAACACCGTTGTTGCTCACCTTCGGCATTTACGCGAACACAACGAAACGGTGTTCCTGAAACAAGGGATGGCTTATTTGATTGCAAACGAATTAAAGCTGGGATTTAAAATTGACGATGTAAAGAAGGCAGTTCATCAGCAAGATAATGCAAGTTCAGGTGCCAGCTGCAACAATGGTGGATGTCCGGGTTCAAAGACGGTTGTTTTCGATCCTGCTGAAATAAAAATGGCTGATCAACAGAGCAATGGATCTTTACAATCGCAATTGCGTCAATGGCCGGTTCAATTGCATTTAATTAATCCGGGAGCCTCTCATTTCATCGGTTCTGATTTATTGGTAGCTTCAGACTGTAGTGCTTTTACATTGGGCGATTTTCATCAAAACTGGTTAAAAAATAAAACATTGGTGATCGCTTGTCCGAAGCTTGACCAGGGAAAAGAGATTTATTTACAGAAATTCATCACGCTGATTGAGACGGCAAAGGTGAATACAATCACTGTCATGATCATGGAAGTACCTTGTTGCGGGGGGCTTCTTCAATTGGTTGAGATGGCTATTTTACGTGCCGGAAGAAAGGTTCCGGTAAAAGCCATCACCGTAAGTATCAGGGGGGAAATTCTAAGCGAAGAGTGGGTTTAATAATTATCCCCGTATTATTCGTAGCAAATTTAAATGACTCAAATTCAAAAATACAACAAACAAGCAATTTAATATCAATTAATTAAGTTCATTATAATGGAGATGTTTTGTTTTCAGTGCCAGGAAGCGGCAAAAGGTACCGGTTGCACGGTAAAAGGGGTGTGTGGTAAAGACGATCAGGTATCTAACCTTCAGGATTTATTGGTTTGGATCACCAAAGGAATTTCAATTTACACAACAGCTGCCCGAAAAATAAAGGTAGAATGGGAAGATGCCAACCGGTTTGTATTCGATGCGTTGTTTATGACCATCACCAATGCCAATTTCGACAAAGTTAAGATAGAAGAGAAAATACGCGAAGGAATCACGCTGCGCAACGAAATCAGGAACCGGTTCGAAGCAGAAGGTGGAGTACTAATTGGCAAACTGCATGAATCAACACGTTGGAATGGCAAAACGATTGAGGAATTTTACAGTAAATCTTTACAAATCGGGGTACTTTCAACTGTAAATCCTGATGTAAGATCACTTCGCGAACTGATCATCTATGGTTTAAAAGGGATGGCAGCTTATGCCGAACATGCTTTCAACCTGGGATATAACAATCATACTGTTTTCGCATTTATGCAAAGGGCTTTGGCTGCAACAACCAATGATTCACTAAGCGTTGACGAATTGGTGGCGTTGACGCTCGAAACCGGCAAATATGGCGTCGAAGTGATGGCATTGCTCGACAAAGCCAATACGTCGAACTACGGAAATCCTGAAATCAGTAAAGTGAATATTGGTGTACGCAACAATCCCGGGATTTTAATCAGCGGACACGACCTTAAAGATATGGAAGAGTTATTGGCTCAGACGGAGGGAACTGGTGTCGATGTTTATACCCACAGCGAAATGTTACCAGCCCATTATTACCCTTCTTTTAAAAAATACGAGCACCTGGTTGGTAATTACGGCAATGCATGGTGGAAGCAAACATCAGAATTTGAGTCTTTTAACGGACCTGTTTTGTTTACAACGAACTGTATTGTTCCGCCAAAAACTTCGTATAAGGAACGCATCTATACTACCGGATTGTCAGGCTTTGAGGGCAATACCCATATTCCGGACCGGAAACACGGACAGCCGAAGGATTTTTCGGTTATCATTGAACACGCTAAAAGATGTGCTGCTCCTGTAGAAATCGAAACCGGATCTATTGTAGGTGGATTTGCACATAACCAGGTTCTTCTATTGGCTGATCAGATTGTGGATGCCGTACGATCGGGCGCTATCCGTAAGTTTTTTGTAATGGCTGGTTGCGACGGACGTATGAAAGATCGCGATTATTATACGCAGTTTGCTGAAACACTACCAAAAGACACGGTGATTCTGACAGCTGGTTGCGCTAAATTTCGTTACAACAAGTTACCATTAGGCGACATCAACGGAATCCCGCGTGTACTTGATGCAGGTCAGTGCAACGATTCGTATTCGTTGGCAGTGATTGCGTTAACCTTAAAGGACGTTCTTAAATTAGACGACATCAATGAACTGCCAATCGCTTACAACATCGCCTGGTATGAACAGAAAGCGGTTATTGTATTGCTGGCTCTCCTTTCATTGGGTGTAAAGAACATCCACCTTGGCCCAACATTACCTGCGTTCCTTTCTCCGAATGTGGCCAGGGTATTGGTTGATAATTTTGGAATCAGCGGAATTAAAAGTGTAGATGAAGACATGAAGATTTTATTAGGTTATTCTCATCCAGGGGTGCAGGAAATTCCCTCGACCCTCTAAATTTTAAAAGATATGGAAACTTCAACATTATTCAGATTGGCAGACCACATTGTTTATGGTGCCGGTTCGGTGGTTAGTAAAACAATTATAAAAAAAGAAACAGGTACGATTACCCTGTTTGCTTTCGACAAAGGTCAGGGATTAAGTCCGCACGTGGCACCTTTTGATGCACTGGTTCAGGTTGTTGACGGTGAGTGCATCTTCAGTATTGGTGACGAAAAAAACAGCATGCGAACAGGTGATTGTATCATTCTGCCGGCAGGTATTGTTCATGCGGTTGAATCGGTCACACCTTTTAAGATGTTGTTGACGATGATTAAAATCGGATCAAAATAATCAATGTGACGATGTGGTAGTGTGCCAACGAGCATATTACCACATCGTTTATTAACCTTGAAGATCAAATTGACTTGTCAAGATTTCTTCCCATCTCACCATCTCCTTTTCTCTCCATCTCTCCATCTCTCCGTCTCCCCGTCGCCCCGTCTCCTTTTTCTCCCCATCTCCCCATCTCCCCGTCGCCCGGATTGATGACAAAAGAAATTCGTATCTTTCGACCAGCAAAATAAATTGCAGATCGTATGAAGAAGTTGTTTACCTATTTTATTCAGGGACTTTTATTTATAGCTCCAGTTGGCATAACAGGGTATATTGTTTATCGGATATTTATGTTTACGGATGGGTTGTTATCCACCTATCTTGTTGAGCACTTTAAGATTAAAACGCCAGGTTTAGGAATACTGATTATTTTTGTTTTTCTTGTTTTACTTGGAATGATCGGCGAAACCATTTTGGCGAGGCCAGTTAAAAGGATTGTTAACCGGATTCTCACAAAAACGCCATTTTTGAAGTTGATTTATACTTCAATCAACGATTTGTTTTCAGCGTTTATTGGAAAAGAGCGGAAATTTCACCGGCCCGTGCTTGTTCTTATCAATAAAGAGAATAATTTGTGGAAGATCGGATTTGTGACACACGAAACGCCAATTATTGTCGATAATAATGAAGTAGTTACTGTTTATTGCCCGTTCTCGTATGCATTTTCAGGTGAAATCTTTTTTGTTCCGGCTTCGAGCATTCAGCCACTTTCGATTCCACCGGCAGAGGCTATGAAATTTATTGTTTCCGGTGGAGTTTCAGGAGCAAAGTTCAGTTCGAACAACTCCAAATCCATCAAGTAAATCAGTCTGTTCGCAAAACAACTTTAATTTGAGCCGGTTTTTACGGAATATTTCTTTTCTGTATCGTATTCGATAAATTTTCATCGACACCAAACATTTTAACCTTTTTATTTTTATTGACCCTCTGCTCTTTGTCTTCAATCTCCTTTTTCCGTTGTTCCTCTGCAATTGAGTCAGAAGTGAGTTCCACGCCTTGCTTTGCAACAACGTTTTTATCTGCCTTCTTTTTTAAATCCTGTTTTTCAGTGGTCGTAGTCTTAATCGTGTCTTGCTTTACTTTACTGGTGCTGAAGGAAGAGGAAGGGATTAATAGCCCAATAAGTAATAGAATTGCGAGAATATTTTTCATGGCAATTAAATTTAAAATTTGACTGATGTTTGATCACTTTAATAGAATCAAATTCTTTGAGTCTTTATCTTTCACAAAGTAAATAAAAAAGATGATATGTCGTTAATTTTAAGAAGGTTGATTTTGGGTCAATTTCGTTGCATTTCTAAAAATAGGACGTAAAATAAATATATAATCTATACTTTTTAATAGTGTCAATGTAAAATAAATATAGATTTAAGCTTTAGAACAACTAAAATTGTAAAATAAATATAGCTTTTAAGCTTTTAAAAAGCTAAAATGTAAAATAAACGAATAGTAAAAGTCAAATAATAATAATCGCTGGAGAGTTTCCTCGGAACTGTGTCTAATTTTTATTTCTTCTGCCATTTTTGCAGGATTACGCATCTTGGCCGGAAATTTGATAGTAAATTACATGAATTGAAATTTAATAAAACTTGAAGCTATGATAGGAAGTTGGATCATATTTATTGTTTTTGCTTTGGTGAGCTGGCTGATCAGTAATCAGTTAAAACGTCGTTTCGAAGAATATTCGAAAATCCCAACCTCGAACGGGATGACCGGAAAAGATGTGGCGCAAAAGATGCTACGTGATCACGGAATCCAGGGGGTTACAATTGAATCGGTTCAGGGAAAGTTGACCGACCACTACAATCCTGCCAATAAGACGATCAACCTGAGTCAGGATGTCTATTACGGACAAAATGTGGCTGCTGCTGCGGTGGCGGCGCACGAAACCGGTCACGCGTTGCAACATGCAACCGCTTATTATTGGTTGGGATTACGTTCGAGTCTTGTTCCTGCTGTGAGTTTCACCTCACAATGGATGCAATGGGTTTTGTTGGCTGGAATTTTACTCGTTAATACTTTTCCTGCGCTTTTATTGGGGGGTATTGTCCTTTTCGCGGTGACTACTTTATTTAGTTTTATCACATTACCCGTTGAAATTAATGCCAGCAACCGTGCATTGGTCTGGATTGGAAATTCTGGTGTAACGAATTCACAGACACAACTAAAAGCCGAAGATGCACTTCATTGGGCTGGTTATACCTACATTGTAGCCGCGTTGGGTTCACTGGCAACGTTGTTGTATTACATCATGATCTTCATGGGAAGAAGAAATTAAACAAAAAAATGAACAAATTTTAAGTAGAGACGTTAAATATAACATCTCTATTTATTTCATACTGGTTTGTAATTCTGTATTTTAACTGGTAGTATTTATTTTTATAAAAATTGTAATAATTTATTAACAAAAAATCTGTAATTTATTTGGCTTTTATGTATAGATTTGGCTTTTAAATGCATCATCAAAAAACTCAAATTTGAATATCATCGAATAACTCTCCGAAATACTATGAAACATCTATATTTGCATAATTGGACCAAGCGGAATAAAAGCGAAGGTTCAACAATACATTCGTTAACTCTTGGAAATTCACACTTTTATTATCACTTTGATTTCAGTAAATTGAGAGAATTACTGATTTTATCAATAATTCTAATTTTTGTAACTCAGAATAGTTTTAGTGCTCTCTATTATAGAAGTAAAGCTCCTACTGGTACATCAGGTATATGGAGTGAAGGATCTTTCTGGGAAACTTCCGCCACCTTGTTGGGTACTTATTCAACTGCAACCACTGCACCTTCTGGTACTAATTTAGTGACTATTTTAGATGGACAATCAATTACTTTGAATGGGGCAAGTCTCGCAAAGACTTTAACAATTAATTCCGGAGGTACTTTAAGTACTGGTGCATATTCTCTAACAATTGGAAATACGGGTACTACTCAAGGCTCTTTAACTAATTACGGAACTATTAATGTTGAGGAACGCGGTAGTATCCTAGTTAATGGGAGTTCCACACTTGGAAATTTATCTGGAGGTATTGCAACTGTAGAGGCAGGTGGCGCACTAACAATTGTATCCAATACGATACTTGGTAGAAATGAATGTTTACTACTCAAATCAAATGCTTTATATTCTGGTACTTTTGTTTATGGCACTTTTAGCGGTTCTGGAACTATAAAAGTTGCGCGTTATATGTCGAATACAAATAATTGGCACCTTTATTCTTCTCCAATTGCCGACCAATCAATTCATGAATTTCTTAAATTAAATCTGGAAATTCCCGATTTGTATGATACCTCTACAAATGTTTTAATTGGGGTGGGAATGCGGGATTACAATACGGCCACTGATCTATGGAATAAATATTTTTATTACGACACTACAAGTACAACGCCGGGAAGTATTGGGTCTGGAAAAGGATTTAGCGTCCGCACTTATGCGGATGCCACAGGTATGGGGACTGTTTATTCAAGTGGCACACCTAACTCTGATCCTGATAATATTTCTCTTGACGGTAATGGAAATCGGTGGAACTGTATTGGAAATCCCTTTACATCTGCTATCGACATATCTGCATTTTTAATTGATAACCAATTTTCCATAGATGCAGGTTTTTTAGCTGCCTATATTTGGGATAGTAGTAATTTGAATTATATACCAATAAATTTAGAATCATTAACAACAAGTGTACAATTAGGTCAAGGATTTTTTGTGAAATCCGCTGGCGGATCACAAACTGTAGTATTTAATAAAGGAAATATAGTGGTAGCAGATCCTGGTTTGGCTTTTAAATCTGCCCGCCCCATCTTGCCCTCGATAGCAATTCGTGTGGAAACGCAAACCTTAAAGAGTTCTACCGAAATCAAGTTTGTAGCAAATGCAACAATAGGTTTGGATCCTGGTCATGATGCCGGAATGTTAAAAGCGAATCCGGATTTTGCTTTATATTCCAAGCTTTTGGTTGATAATGATTTAGATTTTACTTTGCAATGTTTACCTGATAAAAACTATGATCAGTATGTGATACCGATTGGCATCGATTGTAAAGTGGCTGGTGACATTACCTTTACGGCTGAAACCGTTAATTTGCCTTCCGGATGTCAGGCCTTGCTTGAGGACCGGTTGACGAAACGTTTTACGAGACTTGATTTTAAAGATGCAAAGTATACAGCTGCTGTAAGTGCTGATACAAAGGGTACTGGCAGATTCTATCTTCATACTTCTGATGTGATTAGCGGCAATACAACAATCGAGAACGAACCGTTTAAAATATATGAAACTGGTAAGACCGTTTATATCAATGGTGAAGTGAGTGAAAATGCAAAGTTCTTTGTCTATTCTGCTAACGGAAAGCTGTTGGCTAATTTTTTGGCAGAAAGTCAGGTTCAAAACCAGTTCAGTGTTTCCGGATTTCCAGCAGGTGTTTATATCCTGACCGTTGATGATAAAAATCAAAAAAAATCAGTTAAATTTTTAATCGAAAATTAATTGGAACGACCATGAAAACAGAAGATTGCTCAAAAGAAAAAAAAGATATTTGCCAACCTGAAAGTAGTGAGAAACTGATGGGCCGGCGCGAGGTTATAAGCAAAGCCGGATTATTTGCCTTGTCGGCAGCTACAATGATGGTATTACTAAAAAGTCAACCTGCAATGGCGCAGTCTTTAAATGCGATGCCTGCACCCAATGTAGCACCTTCCGGTGAGGTGTGGCAGCGTACTACACGTAAATAAACGAACCTATTTATAAATGAAGAGCCTTGAAGATTAAAACACTTCAAGGCTTTCCTATTTTTCGGAAGGTTCATGATCGATTACTTTTTACACCAAAATCATAAAATGATATTGTTTGGAAAAATTATTTACAATTTCTTTTGTAAATGTAAAATAATTAATACTTTTGACAGAGTGTAAAACTTAGTAAGCCATTTCGTCTTTTTAAGTAAATTATTGGACGAATATGCAGTTTTATCTGTTGAATGACGTAAATATTGTTTACATCATTTTTGCAAATTATGTCTTTATCAAAATTTCTTAACGCAGGTTGTAAAATGGAAACGTTATTAGATCAGGTCACTATTCAGGATGAAAAATTACTAAGCAGGAGAGGAGCGCTGACGAAAGCAGGTTGTTTAACGCTTTCTGCAGTAACAATGATGATACTAATGAAAAGTCAGCCGGCAAAAGCAGCATCAGGTGTTTTACCTGCTGCGCCAAGTACATCAGCTACAAGCGGAGAGTCTTGGTCACGCACCACACGACAATAAAATATTTGCATTTAAAATAGCAAAGGGAGTAAAAGAGAATTAATCAGGTTCTCTTTTACTCCCTTTGCTATTTTCAGCTATTTAAAAAAGAGACCGGGTGAACAGTTAGTGACCGGGTGACTTCCTCTGGAGATTACTGTGGCTCTGAAATTAGGCACATTTTCGAAAAGCAGTCACCCGGTCACTTATTCTAAAACAGCGCATTAATAAAATCTCGCTCCGGATCAGCCGGGAATTGCGAATCCTTTCCAAAACCCGGTTGCCTTTTAATCCATTGTCCGCGTGTAAAATCGGGGAAATCAACCAATGCGCCACCACGGGCTACTGACATCTCAGAAAGTGCTGAAACAGCGCTCCAGGCCGCAGCATCGTAAGCATCCAGCGGAACCGGTTTTTTATTGCGTACCGCATCGTAAAAATCGTTCAGCATAATGAAATCCATACCGCCATGGCCTGCGCCTGTTGCCTTTTCACCTTTTTCGCGCCAGTATTGATGGTCGTACTTTTTTAACCAATCTTCGGCTTTGTCCCACACGTGTGGTTTACTTTTTCCTTCCACATAAATTTGCTCACCAGCATCCTGCCAGTCACCACCACCTTCGCCTTTCCAAAGACCGTTGGTACCCTGCACACGGAATCCTAATGAATAGGGTCGTGGCAGATTTGTATCGTGTGTAACGATGATTGTTTCGCCATTCGCGCATTTAATCATCGAAGTGACAATATCGCCAAGATTAAAGTTGATATTGTGATAGGGGTGATCCTTCGCAACATGATCATCAATAAATTTGCTTAATCCACGGGCTTTAGTGGCCATCGCAGAAATGGTCAGGAACCGGTTACCGCGGTTGATATCGAGGTAGACACCAATCGGACCCAGTCCATGGGTAGGGTAGAGGTCGCCATTTCGTTTGACCGCATGCAAACCGCGCCATTGTGCTTCTGAATGAGCTTCTTTGCCAATTTTTAGCGTGTTCGTTTCCACATCAAATTTTACACCGCGCAAGTCGTGTTCGTATCCGCAACGGCAATGGATCAACTCGCCAAACTGGTTGGTTCGTACCATGTTCAGAATTGCCATCACATCGCGCCGGTAACATACATTCTCCATAATCATTACCTGGTTTCCGGTCTGTTCGTGAACATTTACCAGATCCCAGCACTCTTCAAGCGTATTTGCCGCAGAAACCTCTACGCCTGTATAAGGGACACCAGCCTTCATTGATGCAACGGCCATCGGAACATGCCACTCCCAGGGGGTTGCAATAATAACGGCATCAAGTTCTTCATTTTTAACCATATCCTCGTAGGCATGATCGCCTCCGGTATAAGCCTTGGCGGCTTTCATTCCATTTTTAGCTATAATTTTCTGGACATTGTCGATCGCTTCCTGGCTGATATCGCATATCGCGACTACTTCGATTCCACCAACAGTAATCGAATCATGCACATGACCACTTCCTCGTCCTCCAAGACCAATAAATCCAACTCTTACAATATTGGGATCATGTTTGGCAGATTCTTTGGTTTTATCCTTTTTTTGACCAAATGCTTCACTATTAGTTAGTGCCATCCCTGCAATGCCCATTCCGGCAACAGTTCCCATTTTTACAAAATCCCTGCGGTTCGTTTTCATTTTTTGTGTTGATTAGTTTCTCTTTTTGCAAATTTGAAGATTCAAATCAAGAAAATAAAATGTTTGGATAACTTTGTGCCGTTTAATTTTAAAATAATAAATCTATGAATCAAAAAAGTCTGGTGCGCCGGACGGATCATGTTGTAACTTTCAGAAAATTTGGAAGAAAAGGGTATTCTGCTTTCCAGAGTATGCACAAAGCCGTGCGAATAGGATGCTTAAGCGTTTCCTATTTACTTTTCGCAATCCCATCGAATGCTGAAAGAAACTTGATGGTCGTCGGACCCGATACGATCAGCTCAATGAAAAACATTGAAGTTGAACCGATTGTGGTCAGCGCACAGCGTGCTCCTGTCGCCTTCTCGCAGGTTGCTCGCATCGTCAAAGTAATCGGGAAGGAAGAGATTCAATCAGCACCCGTTCAAAGTCTGCAGGATTTGCTCGAGTATTCATTAAATGTCGATGTCAGGCAACGTGGCAATTATGGTGTACAAGCCGACATCAGTATTCGCGGAGGATCGTTCGATCAGGTACTTATCCTTTTGAATGGAATCAATATCAACGACCCGCAAACCGGACATCACTCCCTCAATCTCCCGGTTAGTTTCGATGCCATCGAACGGATCGAAATCCTTGAAGGTCCCGCATCCCGCATTTATGGGCCAAATGCTTTCAGTGGAGCAATCAACATCATCACAGGTACATCCGACAAATCAAACCTTAAAGCGCGCGTTAGTGGCGGCGAGAATGGTTATTATGACACCGGTCTTTCCGGAACTTTTGTCTCGGGCAAGCTCACAAATTTTGTCTCTGCCGATCACCGGAGTTCTGATGGTTATATCAAAAATACCGATTTTAAGCTTACTGATGCTTTCTACCAGGGTAAACTGACAACAAAGGCGGGCAATCTTGAATGGCAGGCAGGGCATACCGACCGAAGTTTTGGCGCCAATAGCTTTTATACGCCGGCATATCCCGATCAATTTGAACAGGTAAAAACAACTTTTGCATCCATTAAAATGGAAACTGGTGAAATTGTGCATTTTACTCCTTCTGTTTACTGGCGGCGAAATCAGGATCGTTTCGAACTTTTCAGGTATCCTGAACTAACTCCCACCTGGTATAAAGATCACAATTACCATCTTTCGGATGTTTATGGCACCAATTTAAATGCATGGTTCGCCTCCAAATTTGGAAAAACAGCTTTTGGAGCGGATTTTAGAAGTGAGAATATATGGAGCACTGTATTAGGTAAACCATTAGCTATTACAATCCCTATTCCCGGCGAAAGCGGAAAAGTGTTTACAAAATCTGACACCCGAACAAATTTCAGTCTATTTGCTGAACACTCCATTTACTTACAGCGATTTACAGCATCAGCTGGCGTAATGGCCAACTGGAACTCTCATCTTGGACAAGGGTGGAATTTCTATCCGGGAATCGATTTAAGCTGGCGCGTTTTCGATGCTGTAAAATGGTACGCATCCATCAATTCTTCATTGCGATTACCCACATTTACAGACTTATATTATTCGAGCGCAACAAATATCGGTAATTCTTCGCTTAAACCTGAAAAGGCAGTCGCCTACGAATCGGGATTTAAATACCAGTTTGAAGGAATCGATGGTCATCTGTCTTACTTTCACCGAAGTGGAAAAGATATGATCGACTGGGTCAAAAAGCCGGATGAAAGCATCTGGTACGCGCAGAATATCACAGAATTAAATACCGAAGGAATTGAATTTTCGGCGAAAATAAATCCGGAAAAGCTTTTTGATAAAAAAATGTTCATCAAATCGATCAACCTTTCATGGTCGTGGCTGACCCAAAGTAAGCAATCGGGTATTTTCGCATCAAAATATGTACTTGATTTTCTGAATCATAAAATAGATCTTGGCATATCGCATTCGGTTGTTAAAAATATCGGGATCAACTGGCAGATTTCCTACCAGGACAGAAACGGATCGTACACCAACTGGGAAGGTTCAAAATATGGGAATGAGGTTGAATACAAACCTTTTGTATTAGTTGACAGCAGGTTGCACTGGACTAAAAACAGTACAATTATTTACCTGGAGGCTTCTAATCTTTTGGATAAAACCTATTATGATTTCGGAAATATTGCACAACCCGGACGGTCATTGAGGATTGGTATCATTCATCAATTCAATTTATAAAAGAATAAAAGAGGATGGGAAAAGTCTCATTCTCTTTTATTTTATTGCCAAAGGTTGAAAAATTGCTACCTTCGCATTACTAAAAATAAAGGTAGATCATATGTTGAAAGGAATTTTAGCCATCACCGGGCAACCCGGACTCTATAAAGTGATTTCGGAAGGTAAAAATAATGTGGTGATTGAATCGTTGCTAACAGGCAAAAAATCAACTGCATACGCTGATGCAAAAATGAGCACACTCGAAGATATCGCCATTTACACGTTGACGGAAGATATCCCGTTAAAAAAGATATTTCGGAAAATTTCGGAGAAGGAAAATGGTGGTCAGGCGATCACTGTGAAATCTACTCCCGATGAACTCAAAAAATATTTTGAAGAAATACTACCTGACTATGATAAAAGTCGCGTATATGGTTCGGATGTAAAAAAAGTCATTTCGTGGTATAACTTATTAAACGAAAAAGGATTGCTTGTTTTTGAGGATGAAAAGCCTGAAGAAGAAGTATCGGGAGATGACAAAGCTGTATCTGAAGAAGTTAAGGAATAAGTAGGAGGTAAGAAGAGAGGGAGAGAAGAGGAGAAAAAATTGTACAAACGAACTTGATCCATGTAAATATATACAAAGAGAGCGGAAGTCAGTTGATTTCCGCTCTCTTTGTTATTGTGATATTCTAAATGACAGGATCAAATAGACTAATTTAGTTTGCTGTCAATTAAATTTTTAAGTTCAGCAAAATGAACTTCGTCAAAACCTTGCGAGAGGTAAATGATTTTACCTGTCTCATCAATTAAAAAGCTGCGGGGAATGCCTTCGGAAGCGAATAACCCGAAAACTTTTCTCTTCAGATCAGGCAGAAGCGGAAAGCTAAAGCTCAGATTTTTTCCAAATTTAAGAACCTCATCCCACGAATGTTCGCGCCCAAAAGTGAGCATTGCAAATTTAGGATTAGCTTTATGCTTGTTCCAGATTTGCTCTTGTACCAATGGCAGCTCTCTCCGGCATGGCCCACACCAGGTTGCAAAGAAATTAATCAACACAATTTTTCCTTTGTAATCACTAATTGAGACTACTTTTCCTTTCGAAATTTCAAATTTGAACGACGGAATGGTTTGATCTTTAATCAATAATGTGGCTTTATCAGGTTCGCTGGCAACTTGTCCGAAAACCGTGCCACCCACAAATGTCATTGCAATAAAAAGAAATAGCTTCGTCATTTTTTACTTTAAACTTTCTCTGTTATAAAGCGCTCGATATTATTTTTGATTCTCAAACTGGCGTTCGCCACATCGCCCTTCACAAATTGATCGCCTGTGATATTCTCAAAAAGCTCAATGTACCTTTCAGAAATTTGATTAACGAGATCATCTGTCATTTCAGGAACGGTTTGTCCTTCAAGACCCTGAAAGCCATTTTCGATTAGCCACTGACGAACAAACTCCTTCGACAATTGCTTCTGTAGTTCACCTTTCGCCAAACGATCTTCGTACCCTTCAGCATAAAAATAGCGGGATGAATCAGGAGTATGAATTTCATCAATCAGGTAAATCTTGCCGTCTTTTTTTCCAAATTCATATTTTGTATCTACAAGGATCAAACCCTTATCAGCAGCCATTTCGGTTCCCCGCTGGAACAGCGAATAGGTGTATTTTTCAAGCATCTCATAGTCTTCGGCTGATACAAGTTCCTGTCTTATAATCTCTTCACGCGAAATATCCTCATCGTGACCTTCGGAAGCTTTGGTCGTTGGTGTAATGATCGGTGTAGGGAATTTCTGACTCTCCTTCATATCTTCAGGCATCGGAACTCCACACAACAAACGGTGTCCGTCGCGATACTGTCGCCATGCGTGACCTGTAAGATAACCTCTGATGACCATTTCAACTTTGAAGGGTTCGCATAAATGACCGATCGTAACCATCGGATCGGGCGTCGCCATTTTCCAGTTAGGTACAATATCTGCCGTTGCATCAAGAAATTTAGCAGCTATCTGATTTAAAACCTGACCCTTAAATGGAACTCCCTTGGGTAAAACAACATCAAATGCCGAGATCCTGTCCGAAACGACCATCACCAGGTATTCATCGTTGATATTGTAAACATCTCTTACTTTCCCTTTATAGAAACTTACCTGTCCGGGAAACGAAAAATTGGTTGAAACAATTGCATTGCTCATCTAATCTGTATTTTAATGGTTATTAATAATCTTCATTGTGAAGGATATTGTACCGATCGTAGGCATCTACAATCTCCCTGACTAATTTATGCCGTACAATATCACTTTTATCGAAATGAATTGTGGAAATTCCTTCCACACCGTTCAATATTTTCAATGCCAAAATTAATCCGGAATGCTGTTTCCGGGGTAAATCGATCTGGGTAATGTCACCTGTTATGATGTATTTGGTATTCAGACCCATGCGTGTCAGAAACATTTTTAATTGCGGAATCGTTGTATTTTGTGCCTCGTCAAGAATTACAAAAGCATTGCTAAGCGTTCTTCCGCGCATAAACGCCAGCGGAGCGATCTGAATAATACCGTCTTTCAGATATTCCTCGAGCTTTTTTGGAGGCATCATATCCAGCAACGCATCGTAAATGGGCTGAAGATAAGGATCAATCTTTTCTTTAAGATCTCCTGGTAAAAAACCAAGATTCTCACCCGCTTCGACAGCCGGCCTGCTAACAATGATCCGTTTAATCTGCCTGTTTTTTAATGCGCTAATTGCTAACGCAATAGCCACATATGTTTTACCTGTTCCTGCAGGTCCGATCGCAAATGTCAGATCATCTTTTTTACATCCGTCAACCAGTTTTTGCTGATTGGCAGTTCGTGGACGAATCGGTTTCCCCGTATTCCCAAAGAGCAAAACATCACTGTTATTTTGAATACTCTGATCGACAGAACTGATATCATCCATCATTATTTGATGAATTGTCTCGTCGGAGAGTGTATTAAAATGGTAGTAATGCTCGATGATCAACTGGAATTTGCGGATAAAATCGCCCACCTCTTGTTCTTCTCCTTTTACTTTGATGGTCATGCCACGGGCTACCACCAAAACCTTGGGACATAATGACCTGATCAACTCCATTTTGGAATTTCTTACACCGTAAAATTCTGTGGGTTCGATCCCTTCGAGTTGAAAACTATGTTCGATCATATCTGCCTTTTTAGGTTCTACAAAATAAGCACTTTTTCGCAACCATTTTCTTACCTTCGTCGCAATAAAATAGGTAAACAAGTGAATACAAGAAAAGATCAAATGGCGTCGTTTGAGCGACTGCTCGATATAATGGATGAATTGCGCGAGAAATGTCCCTGGGATCAGAAACAGACCTTCGAAACGCTGCGAAAGCTGACAATAGAGGAAGTTTACGAATTGGGTGACGCAATTCTTCGCAGCGACTTACAGGAGATAAAAAAAGAGCTTGGAGACATACTGCTTCATGTCGTTTTTTACGCGAAAATCGGATCCGAATTAAATAGCTTTGATATCGGAGATGTTACCAATAATCTGATAGAGAAATTAATATATCGTCACCCACATGTTTTTGGCGAAGTAGAAGTAAAGAATGCACGGGAAGTTGAAGAAAACTGGGAAGCATTAAAATTAAAAGAGAAGGGCAGAGGTAAACGCGTTCTCGAAGGGGTGCCAGCATCGCTTCCGGCGCTTGTAAAGGCCAACAGAATTCAGGAAAAGGCACGGGGAATGGGTTTTGACTGGGAAGAAAAGGAGCAGGTTTGGGATAAAGTTAAAGAGGAACTTGACGAATTTGAAGTTGAAGTTCGCGCGAATAATGTAAAGAATATGGAAAATGAGTTTGGAGACCTTATTTTCTCTATTGTGAATGTTGCCCGATTGTACGATATCGATCCGGAAAGCGCACTTGAGCGCACTAACCAGAAGTTTATCAGGCGATTCAATTATCTCGAAGAGCAAACGCTTTTAAAAGGAAAATCACTTCACAAGATGAGTCTCGCGGAGATGGATGTATATTGGGAAGAAGCCAAAAAAAGCGAGAAGAAATAAACATTAAAGAAAAAAGCGGCTATTCGCCGCTTTTTTCTTCTTCGATAGGTAGAATAACTTTGGGTATTATATTTACAACTATCTTCTCTTTTGTTTCATCCAGATCGATGGTGATTGTATCGCCTTCGCTGATATCGTTACCAATAATTGCTTCTGCCATTTCATCTTCAAGGTATTTTTGAATGGCTCTTTTCAATGGCCTTGCCCCAAACTGAGGATCGAAACCTTTGTCAGCAATAAAGTTTTTGGCTTGCTCGGTGATGACAAGCTTGTATTTAAGCGTTTCAACGCGTTCATACAATCCTTTAAGTTCGATATCAATAATCTGCTCAATATGAACTTTTTCGAGTGGATTAAAGATAACAACATCATCAACCCTGTTCAAAAATTCAGGAGCAAATGCACGTTTCAATGCCTTTTGTATTACAAATTTAGCATGATCATTCTCTTCATCGGCCGTTTTCCGTGTTGAAAAACCGACTCCCTGACCAAAATCTTTTAGCTGCCTGGTGCCAATATTTGAAGTCATGATCACAATCGTATTGCGGAAATCGATTTTCCGGCCCAGACTGTCGGTCAGACGTCCTTCATCCATAACCTGAAGCAGGATATTGAAAACATCGGGATGTGCTTTTTCAATTTCATCGAGTAAAATAACGGCGTATGGTTTACGGCGAACTTTTTCGGTCAGCTGGCCACCTTCTTCGTATCCAACATATCCCGGAGGCGCTCCGACGAGTCGCGAAACGGAGAATTTCTCCATGTATTCGCTCATATCAACGCGAATAAGCGCGTCGGAAGTATCAAACAGGTATTGTGCCAATACTTTGGCCAACTGTGTCTTTCCAACGCCTGTAGGTCCAAGGAAAATGAATGAACCGATTGGTTTATTGGGATCTTTCAATCCTGCTCGGTTACGCTGAATCGCCTTTGTAATTTTAAGTACTGCATCATCCTGGCCAATGATATTCTTTTTCATGTCATTGTACATGTTCTGAAGACGTTTGCCTTCAGCCTGTGCAATTCGCTGAACCGGAATACCCGACATCATGGCAACTATGTCTGCAACTTGCTCTTCACCAACAATTTCACGATGATTCTCTAATTCTTTCTCCCAAACCTCTTTTTCCTTGTCAAGCAAAGCCAAAAGGTTCTTTTCTTTATCACGGAAACTTGCAGCCAGTTCGAAGTTTTGACTTTTCACTGCCTGAATTTTCTCAGCCCGTGCTTCTTCAATCCGTTCTTCAAGTTTGATGATCCGTTCCGGAACGGTAATATTTGTAATATGAACCCTTGATCCGGCTTCATCGAGCGCATCAATAGCCTTATCCGGTAAGTGCCGATCGGAAATATACCTTGTTGTAAGCCTGACACAAGCTTCAATCGCTTCATCAGTGTAAGTTACATTGTGATGATCTTCGTACCGCTCCTTAATATTGTGAAGTATTTCGATGGTTTCTTCAACAGAAGTTGGTTCGACCATGACTTTCTGAAAACGCCGTTCGAGTGCGCCATCTTTTTCGATATGCTGACGAAATTCGTCAAGCGTCGTTGCCCCGATGCACTGAATATCGCCGCGGGCAAGTGCAGGCTTGAGCATATTCGCGGCATCCAGTGAACCAGTTGCTCCACCGGCACCAACTATTGTGTGGATCTCATCTATGAATAAGATAATATTGTCAACTTTGGCCAGCTCATTTAGAATGGCTTTCATTCGCTCTTCGAATTGTCCGCGGTATTTGGTTCCGGCCACAATGGATGCAAGATCCAGGCTGATAACACGTTTATCGAATAGTACCCTTGAAACCTTTCGTTGCGATATCCGCAATGCCAGGCCTTCGACAATGGCTGATTTACCGACACCCGGTTCGCCAATCAGAACAGGATTGTTCTTTTTTCGCCGGCTCAGAATCTGGGCAATACGCTGAATCTCTTTTTCTCTTCCAACAATCGGATCGAGGCTTCCTTCGATGGCTGCCTTGGTAATGTCGATTCCAAAATTGTCCAAAACTGGTGTATCCGTTTTAGGAGCTGATGAACCTTTTGATCCTGAGGAGCTACCACCACTACCGCTGCTTTTTCCGAACATATCTTCTCCTTCGTCACTGTCTTCCGGAAAATCGGATTTGCTTTCGATCCTGGATAACTCTTCGATCTGAGACTTAACAGCCTCGTATCCACTATTATAATGTTTAAATATTGCGCTCACAAGGCTGTCTTTTTCTTTTAAAATGGCCAATAGTAAATGACCTGTATTAACTGTACTTTCATTCATAGCTCTTGCTTCGAGAAAAACGAATTTAAGGGCTTTTTCCGTATTTTTAAGTAGCGGGATATTCGCTTCCAATTGAAGCGAACTGTCTTTACGCAACTGTATTTCAAGGTCTTTGCGCATCTTCATAAAATCGAGATGTAATTTATTCATTACATCGATCGCAATGCCTTCACCATCGCGGATAATGCCAAGAAAAATATGCTCAGTACCTATATGGTCATTCCCTAATCTGATGGCTTCCTCACGGCTATAAGAAAGCACATCTTTTATACGGGGAGAGAATTTTGAATCCATAATATATAAATGTCGGATGTTTTTAATGATCACGTTTTAATTAAGCGACTAAATTACTTAATAATTCACAATAAATTACAAATGTCGAAAGAACTTTAATTTTTTCTAAAACAGATTTTCAAAATATATCGTGTTCATATTTAATGATTTAATAGACAATTAATTATTTTATCATAAATTGAAATTTCCTTTGTAACTTTTTGTTTGTCATTTCATTTCGTTTTAAAAGTAACAATGTATTTGGAAGCATTATAAAAACAACAATTTTTTATACCAGTATGTTTAAAATTACTATTTTTGTGTGACTTTTTATATTTAAATAAATACAAATAAGACATATATGTCTGATTTAGAAAGAATTATACAGATTAATATTGACGAGCAAATGAAATCGGCCTACATTGATTATTCGATGTCAGTGATCGTTTCGAGGGCTTTGCCGGATGTCCGCGACGGACTTAAACCCGTGCATCGCAGGGTTTTATTTGGAATGAGTGAATTAGGAAGCGCATCGAATAAGCCTTATAAAAAATCGGCCAGGATAGTGGGAGAGGTGCTTGGAAAGTTTCACCCGCACGGAGATTCATCTGTTTATTATGCGATGGTCAGGATGGCGCAGGAATGGTCACTTCGTTACCCGCTGATCGATGGTCAGGGTAACTTTGGATCAGTTGATGGTGACAGTCCGGCAGCAATGCGTTATACCGAAGCCCGTTTGAAAAAATTGGCAGAAGAAGCTTTGGCCGATCTTGATAAAAACACCGTTGATTTTCGTCCCAATTTTGATGAGACCTTGCAGGAACCAACGGTTCTGCCAACAAAATTTCCAAACCTTCTTGTAAATGGTGCTTCCGGAATTGCGGTAGGTATGGCAACCAATATGGCACCCCATAACCTTACTGATTCAATTGACGCAATCATTGCTTATATCGACAATAACGATATTGAGATGAGTGAGTTAATTGACATTGTTAAAGCTCCCGATTTTCCTACAGGTGGAATTATCTATGGTTATTCGGGCGTTAAAGAAGCCTTCGAAACTGGTAGAGGACGAATCGTTGTCAGAGGTAAAGCTGAGATTGAAGCGGTTGAACACGGGCGTGAAAAACTTGTGATCACCGAGATTCCTTATATGGTCAACAAGGCAGAATTGATTATCAAAATTGCTGAACTTGTAAACGAGAAAAAAATCGAAGGAATTTCGAATGTGAATGACGAATCGGATCGTACTGGTATGCGGATTGTCGTTGATATTAAGCGCGAAGACATGGCCAGCGTTGTGCTTAATAAGTTATATAAATTAACACAATTACAGACCGCGTTCAACGTCAACAACATCGCCCTGGTAAAAGGACGTCCGCAGATGTTGAATCTCAAAGATTTGATTCATTATTTTGTAGAGCATCGTCACGAAGTGGTGATCAGACGTACGCAATACGATCTTGAGCAATCGGAGAAAAAAGCCCATATATTGGAAGGATTGATTATTGCAATTGATAATCTTGATGCAGTAATCACCTTGATTCGTAACGCCAAAACTCCGGAGGAGGCGCGCGAAGGATTAATGTCTAACTTTGAATTAGACGAAATTCAGGCACGTGCGATATTGGATCTTCGCCTTCAAAGACTGACAGGTCTCGAACGCGATAAAATCCATGCTGAATACCAGGAATTGTGCAAATACATTGACTATTTAAAAAATATATTGGCCCACGAATCTGTCAGGATGGGAATTATCAAAGATGAGCTGCGCGAAATCAAAGCTCTTTATGGTGATGCCAGAAGGACTGAAATCATATATGCATCCGAAGATTTTAATCCGGAGGATTTTTATGCCGATGAGGATATGGTCATCACAATATCGCACATGGGTTATATCAAACGTACGCCACTGACTGAATTCAGAACGCAAGCGAGAGGTGGTACCGGATCGAAAGGTTCGAGTACACGTGAAGAGGATTTCCTTGAACATATGTTTATTGCCACTATGCACAACACGTTGTTGCTTTTCACTGAAAAAGGTAAATGTTTCTGGCTCAAAGTTTACGAAATACCTGAAGGAACAAAAGCATCGAAAGGACGTGCTATTCAAAACTTGCTGGGAATCGAAGCTGACGATCAGGTAAGGGCTTATATTAATGTCACATCACTGAAAGACGAAGCTTATATTAATAACAACTACATTATTCTTTGTACCAAGAAAGGTGTAATTAAGAAAACTCCGCTTGAAGCTTACTCACGCCCACGGCAAAATGGTGTTAACGCAATTACAATCCGCGAAAATGACCAGTTGATCGAAGCACGTCTTACAAACGGCGACAATGAGATCATGCTTGCAGTTAAGTCGGGTAAATCAATCAGATTTCACGAAAAGCATGCGCGCGCCATTGGTCGTACAGCTTCCGGTGTAAGGGGAATCCGCCTCGAAGATGAGAATGACGAATTGGTTGGCATGATTTGTGTCCAAAACGATTCGGATGATATCCTGGTTGTGTCGGAGCATGGATTTGGAAAACGTTCCAAAATTGAGGATTACCGTATTACCAATCGTGGCGGTAAAGGGGTTAAAACAATTAATGTTACCGAAAAAACGGGAGCACTTGTTGCCATCAAGAATGTTACTGACACGGACGATTTAATGATCATTACACAGGCTGGTGTTACCATCCGTGTACCTGTATCTAAAATCAGAATGACAGGACGTGCTGCTCAGGGAGTTAAGTTGATTAATCTTCGTGACGATGACTCTATTGCTTCTGTAGCACGGGTTGAAATTGAAGAAGTTGATGAAATAGAACCGGATGGTACCGAACTTCCCGATGATACGGAAGAATTACCTTCAGACGATAAAACGACTGATAACGAACTCGAATAGTATCAATTAAGTATATATTTAACCTGTAATTTTTTTGTATTTTTAAAAAAAATGATTCATTTTTGTAACAATTTAAAACACAAACAATTTTAAACATGAAGAAATTATTTTTCGCAGCTGTTCTTTTAATAGCAAGCACCATGGTGTTTGCACAAAAGGGCAAAGTTACAAGTGCTATTTCATACAAGGATGCCGGAAAGCTTGATAAGGCCTGGGAAACAATTAAAGAAACTTTGGATCCTGCAAATCCAAAATCAGAGAAGACATTAAACTGGACAGGAACATGGCAGGCACGAGGAGAAATTATTGAGGCAATAATTCTATCGAAAGACGAGAATTTTAAAAAACTGGTTGAAAATCCTGTAGAAGAGGCTTACAAATCGTACATGAAGGCGATTGAACTTGACGAAAAAGGTGGTAGTCCAGCTTTGAAAATCAAGCTTTTAACATTTTCGAATACCTTGATTAATCAGGCTGTTGAAGCCTACACGGCTAACGACTACGTTAAAGCTACCGATTATTTTGAGAAAAAATTGGCTTTAGATCAAACACCACTTTTCAAAGCTGATGCTGCAATCGATACAGCCATCATGTACAACACCGGTCTTGCAGCAATGAATGCAAAACAGTATCAGAAAGCAATTAAGTACTTTACAGACTGTGCAAAATACGGGTATAACGGAGGTTCATCGTATGCTCAGATGATTAGCGCTTACCAGTCACTTGGCGATACCGTTAAGTCTGTTGAAGTTATGAAAGAGGCTTTTGAAAAGTACCCTGATGACCAAAGTATTAATGTTCAGTTGATCAATTACTATATCATGTCTGGACAGCCTAATGAGGCCATCAGTTACCTTGACAAAGCAATTGCAAAAGAGAAAGAGAATTCTTCGTTCTATTTGGCAAAAGGAGTAGCGCTCGACAAACTTGGTCGGCAGGATGATGCAGTTGAAGTTTACAAAAAAGCAATTGAAATAAAACCTGACAATGCGGATGCATATTACAACATCGGTGTCATCTATTTCAATCGTGGCGTAAAACAATTCGATGTTGCCAATACTGTTCCTACAAGTGATCAGGTTCGCTACGAAGCTGAAAAGAGTAAGTCAGACGATCAATTCAAACTGGCCGTTCCTTACCTTGAAAAAGCAGTCGAATACAATCCAAAAGACAATTACATTCTTGAGCAATTAAAGAATCTTTATTACAGGCTCAAAATGATGGACAAATTTGAAGCATTGAACAAGAAATAGCAGTAAACAACAAGATTAAAAGAGGGAGCACTTCCCTCTTTTTTTTACCACATTAAAAATAACATAATATTAGTTATAAGACGCGCGTATGTTTGAATATTAGGCACTTGCGCTAATAATAACCTGTTAAATAAGTCTATTTCACAGGTTGAAATTAAGATGGTCATTTTTTGAATTTTGAAGCTATTCTCGCTGATCGTTCAAGTAAAAGGAGAATAAATTGATATTAGTCTGATCCGGTGAACTGTTACTTATATATCAAGATTTCGTTTCATATAAGGGGTATAATCCTTAATAATCGGCTTATAATCAAGATGAAATAATGGCGACGAAATAATAAAATCGGCTGTTGACCGGTTCGAAGCTGTTGGAATATTGTATAAAACAGCAATTCTCAGTAGCGCCTTAACATCAACATCGTGTGGTTGTGGTTGCATTGGATCCCAAAAGAAAATCAGAAGATTTACATTTCCTTCGCAAATCATCGCACCAAGTTGTTGATCTCCACCTAACGGACCCGACTTTAAAATAATGACCTGTGGAGGCATTGCATCATTCTCTTTACATTTCTGACTGATTGTGTCTTCAACAAGTTTTCCCGTAGTACCGGTACAAACAAGTGTATGGTGGGCCAATTCTTTCCAGTTGAATGCTACCCATTCAGCCATGTCTTTCTTGCGGTTATCGTGAGCCACAATGGCAATTGTTTTCTTTATTTTCATTCTCATGTTATACAAATTATTGGCAAAGATAAGTGAATGAAGGTTTCCACAAAGCTAAAATTGATTATCAAAATATTAATATTTCATTAAAAATGACTTCAGTGTTAAGATTTTCTTGTATTTTGGATGAATTGCAAAGTTGTCGTATCGTTCCAGATCGTTGCTTGCGATGATCGATTGTGCCATTTCGGCATATTGATCTGATTCGTGATAGCTGCCCATATAACGCAATAAATCAGGCGAAGCCACACCTTCCCAACGTTTTTGTCTGAATCTTTTATAGGATGACAATTTTGAAATTAGCAGATAATAGTGTTCTACTGACGCTATTACAGAACTGTAAGTTCTGAGGTATCGTTCATCATCACCCGACTGAAATTGAATGAGAGACCGGGAATCATCAGTCGAAAAAGACATTATTCCGAAGATATTGCTTCCATTCCTGAAAATACTTGATGTACCCCATCCCGATTCAAGTACTGCCTGGGTGAGTGCAAGACTAACCGGATGAGGATAGATTCGTCTTTTCAATTCAATGATTGAATCGGTTTCATATTTCAGTTTCATTCCGGTTATGAAAATAGAATCGAAAACCGAAATCTTCTTTTTTCTTCCAATACGCCCTTCAATAAACTCAACGTGATGTAAATCATCTAATAACCTTTCCCTGGTAATCACAATTGCGGGTAATAAATGCTGAATAAACAAATTTTTCCGTTTATCGGGATTAACTGAACGAAAGTCAATAGAACCAATATAATTGACGGGAATAAGCGCAGAGTCTGTTTGACTGATGATTGAATCCGCATCAACTAATTTAACATCCCTGATCGTGATTTCTACAGGCCAGTACCGCGAATTGAACTTTTCGGTCTTTGCAAATAAATAAATGGCGAAAATGATGAAGGCAAAATAAAATGAATCGCGAATTATTCTAAGCATAAATACGATTGGTTAGCACACTGACAAAATTACAAAATATCAGTTATTAAAAAAAACCGGCGTAATCCGTTGTATCGTACTATAAATCAAATAAATTCTTTTTTTAGGTTCACAACCCACTGTTCAATTCGTCCGTTTGTTAACCTTGACTGGTTCTCCTGATCAAGCGGTAAACCAATAAATTGCCCTCCACGCACGGCTTTAGATCCTTCAAATGTATAACCATCCAAAGGAATTTTACCAACGATCATGGCGCCCTTCTCTTCCAGAAAATCAACCATTATCCCGATTGCATCACAAAAATTCTCCGCATACCCTTTTTGATCGCCCAAACCAAAAACAGCTATCCGTTTTTTTGAAAAATCGATCTCCTCGAGGGCAGGAAGCAATTCATCCCAATAATTGGGTAACTCTCCGTCAAACCAGGTTGGAACTCCAATAATCAGATTTTCAAATTCAAGAAAATTTTCTTTTTTAACTTCATCAACATTAATAAGTTGAATATCTTCACCGGAAAAAGCATTGTGAACAATTCCTGCAATCTTTGCCGTTTTTTTGGATGCAAAACTATAAAACAGACCTATTTTTTTCATAATCAATATTTTAAAAGTGCCAGTGCAGCGGCATAAATCTTCTCTTCATTAATCAAAATGGCAGCTTCAAGAATTCTGTTAAAGCCAACTGGTGTAAAAGCCGAACCAACCCTGCGAACAGGTGCATCCAGAAATTCAAAAGCCTCTTCACCAATGATTCCGGCCAATTCGCCGCCAAAACCACCAAATACTTTATCCTCATGAACGACTAAAACCCTTCCTGTCTTTTTTACTGAATTGAGAATTGTTTCTTTATCAAGCGGGATAAGGGAGCGAATATCAATCACCTCAAGGTTATAACCCTCACCGGAAAGACGCTCAGCCACCTTAAGTGAAAGGTGAGTTGTATTTCCATAAGTTATTATACTTAAATCAGTTCCTTCGCGACGGATTCTTGCTTTTCCAAACGGCACTTCAAAATCATCGGGAATTGGGGTTGCAGCTGCAGGTGAATTATAAAGTGCTTTGGGCTCCAGAAAAAGTGTAGGACCCTCCGATCTTAACGAGGTCCGTAGCAATCCAGCTGCATCATCTGCAAAAGAAGGATAAACGACACGAATCCCGGGGAAAGTCGCGAGAGCTCCTTCTGTTGATTGAGAATGGTACAATCCACCTCCAATATATCCACCTGATGCTAAGCGAATGGTCACATTCGGACTGAATTTACCATTCGTTCGCCAATATTCGTGTGTCATCTCAACATATTGCTCCATGGCTGGCCAGAAGTAATCTGCAAACTCAGCCCCTTCGACTACTATCCTGATTTTCTTACTGTAGCGCGACATACCATTGGCTGTTCCTGTAATAAAGTCTTCAGCAATAGGTCCGTTAAAGACCCTTGAAGAGCCAAATTCCTTTTGTAATCCTTTAGATACATTGAATATACCACCTTTATCTTTATTTGCTATATCCTGTCCCCAAATAAAAGTATCGGGATTCAGACGAAATTCAGCTTTGAGTGTTTCATTTAAACCCTCGATTAATTTTTTCTTTGCACCACTTGAATTGTGCAGACCATCAGGATATTTAGATGCCGGGTAAGGCTCAGGAATCACAAAATCATAAATTGAAGCCGGATCAGGATCAGGTGATGCGAGGGCATTTCGGTGAGCCACCTTTAGTTCCTCTTTTGCCTTCTCTTCAATAGCCAGAATTTCCTCGTCGGTAAATCTTTCGTAGCGCACGAGCATCCGTTTAAACTTTAACAATGGATCTGACTCCTGAACATATCCCAATTCTGCATCATTACGGTACAAATCGTGTCTGTCGGAATTTGAATGGGCATGAATCCTGATACAATTAGCCTGAACGATACATGGTTGCTGGTTCTCCAATGACCAACTTTTGGCTTCTGTCATCGCATTCATTGAATCAAAAACATCTTTCCCGTTGCAATGAATGATCCTCAGATTTTTGAATCCTGAAAAATTATTGGCAACCTTTCGATTGGCAGTCTGATCTTTTTTTGGAACAGAAATTCCATATCCGTTATCCTGAAAAACAAAAATTACCGGAAGTTCTTCCGTGGAAGCGCCATTAATTGCCTCATAAACATAGCCTTCCGAAACTGAAGACTCTCCCTGTGAACTGATAGCAACTCCTTTCCCTTTGTAATATTTAATAGCACGACCCACACCAACAGCATGTAAGGTATGATTTCCGGTAGCAGAGGACACATTGTGGATATTCCATTCTGGTTTGCCAATGTGATTCGACATATGCCTTCCGCCGGAAGTCACATCAGCCGCTTTGGATATCCCGTTCAAAATGATTTCCTCTGCGGTAAGTCCTGCTGACAGGTTGGTCAACATATCGCGATAATATGGGAAAAGATGATCGTTTTCCCTGCTAAATATTTGTCCGATTGCCAGTTGTATGCCATCATGTCCGGCATATGGAGCATGATACGACCAACCGATTGCTTGCTTCAGATAATTCGGAGCCTTCTCATCGATCATACGTCCCAATGTCATCAGGTAAAACCACTTTTCGAGGATCGCTTTATTCGTATTCTTGATCGTAAAGATCTTGTGCACCGGTATATCTTGTAAAACTTTCATATTCTATAATTTATGTCGTATCAAATGGTTGTGTTTTGTTCAAATTGTTCCAATAAGTCAGCTATCCGCCGAAGAAATCTTCCTCCAAGCATTCCGTCAACAACACGATGATCGTAAGAGAGCGATAAGAACATTTTATGCCTGACAACAATCGCATCACCCGTAGAAGTCTCCATTACAGCGGGTTTCTTTTCAATCATTCCTACTGCCAGAATTGCAACCTGCGGCTGATTGATAATTGGTGTTCCAATGAGTCCGCCAAATGATCCGAAATTAGTGATGGTAAAAGTCCCGCCCTGGAGATCATCCGGACTCAATTTATTCTCACGCCCTGCCTTTGCAAAGTTGTTAATCTCGCGACTAAGACCTACAAGATTCTTGGAATCAGCATCCTTAATTACAGGAACTACCAGATTGCCATCATTGGTTGCAACTGCAATTGCAATGTTGATGTGTTTGCGCAAAATAATATTATCCTCATCCACTGATGCATTCACCTGGCGGAATTCGGAAAGGGCTTTTGCTGTTGCTTCTGCGAAGAGTGGCATAAATGTTAATTTCTCACCATATTTCTTTTCGAAATCATTTTTAACAGCAATACGCCAAAGTACAAGGTTTGTTACATCGGCTTCAACAACTGTGGTGACATGTGGTGAAACTTGTTTCGACATCACCATATGATTGGCAATTAACTTACGGATGCGATCCATTTTAAGGATGGTATCTTCAGCGCCAATCGAGACAGAAACTTTCGGTCTTTCGATTTGGTTGGGTGGCGTATTTTGCGGTGATTTTGCTTGTGATATCTGCGAAGAGGGACTATTTGTTCCATTAATGCGTTGTTCGATGTAGGTTACTATATCGTTTTTTTGAACTCTTCCTCCTAATCCACTGCCTGTTATCGATTCAAGTTCGGGCAAAGTAACGCCTTCTTTGGTTGCAATACTTTTTACCAGTGGTGAATAGAACCTGCCGGTATTTTTTAATTCATTTTTACTGATTTCAGGGATTGGTTGTTTTGATTCTGGTGGCTTGATTTCCGAAATTTCGGACTTTTCAGAAACAACTTCCGGTTCTGGGGTAGTTTCGGGCGTTGCCGTAGCATCTGATCCAAGCGCAATCACGATTACTATCTGTCCAACAGGTATCAAATCATTCTCGGCACAACGAATCTCTTTAATGATTCCGGCCACAGGTGAAGGAATTTCGGAATCAACCTTATCTGTTGCAACTTCAAACAGAACATCATCTTCTGCTACAGTATCTCCTTTTTTTACAAATATTTTAGTTATTGTAGCTTCCTGGATACTCTCACCCAACTTTGGTATAAGTACATTAAAATCTGACATCGCTTATTGTTTCCTTTAAATTAATTATTCATAACTAAATGCAAGTTTATGCACTGATTATCCTAACTAACAAAAAGCAGTAAGATTTAGTTTAAAAAAAGCTTCGAATTGTTCAATTGTGAAGAAACGAAAATAGGTCATAGGTAGGCCAATGATCCACTTTTAATAGAACGCGCGACATAACGCGATCCATTTCGATGGCAAGATGCGGACCTTTGTAATTACTGGTGTTCGATAGAATTACCCACGAATATCCATTCGATTGTCGCTTCACAAGCGCCGAAGTCCCTGGCAATGTTCCTGTACGCCACCATTCGCCCTTTTCAGTGGTCGCACGCCAACCCAAAGGGTCAAGTTTGTGCGGATCAACATCGGTCATTTCTTTAATACTTGCGGAGGAAAGAATATCTTTTACACCAGGTTCATTATCAATAACCACAATTAGCTTCATTAAGTCGATTGCAGAAGAGAGCCATCCGCCAGCCGAACTCAACAGATGAATATCGTTTCCGCCGTAAATTTTTGACACCATCCGACCACTTCCGTCAAAGGATTCGATTGGCTTACCATCTTCCGGCTGATAATACCTCACTTCATTCGGAAGCGCATCTTCAACAAAACTTCTGCCAAGTTGCATATCAACTATTCCGGCAGGTTCGAGAACCTCTTTTTTTACAAACGATTCATAATCGGTTCCGGAAACTTTTGCGATTACTTTACCAAGAATAACGTAACCAAGGTTGGAATAGACACTATTCGATCCTGGCTCGAAATGGACATTGTGAGTAGTCACAAATTTAATGTAAGAATCAATATTTACAGGCAACGATTCTCCAGTACCTTTCGCAACGGCTTTTGGAAGAAAAGCGAGATCACCATAGTGCTGAGTCCAGCCTCCGGAATGGTTAAGAAGGTTGCGAACCGTAATCTTCTCAAGTCGTTTGTCTTTTATATGGAGAAATTGATCGTCGTTGAGAATCCCGTATTTGCCGAACACCTTTGACTCAAGTGAAATTTTTGAATTCTCAACGAGTTTCATAATTGCAACAGCTGTGATCAATTTTGAAACGCTGGCAATACGAAAAAGATTGTTTGGGGTAACCAAAATCTGAGCTTCTTCGTTGGCATAACCGTAACCTTTGGTGAAAATCAGTTTTTCGTCCTTCACAATTGCAACTGTAATACCTTTCAGACCGTTTTGCTGCCTGAATTTTTCCATGAAACCATCAATGATTTCAGAGTTCTGGTTCTCTATTAACCGATTAAATACTAATCTGTTAACAGATTCCTTTTGCACCGACAAAAGGGTGTTTTTACTCGAAATAGTACCTTGTTTAGATGGTATTAATAGAAAAACAGCAACGAAGAAGACTATTATAAAAAGACGAAACGTAGACATAAAATAAGCAGATATTTAAAATAACTCATCATAAAATAAGGATTAAAATATGATTCACATATGTGAATTACAAATGTAAACAGCCTATAAGTTCACTTATAGCGCTTATTTTATGACGATTAAGATAACTATCGATTCCATCAATGATTTTAACAGTCGCTAACGGATCGATAAAATTGGCAGTTCCAACTTGTATTGCGGAAGCTCCCGCCAGAAAAAATTCAATGGCATCGGTCGCATTCATAATTCCGCCCAAACCGATAATCGGAATTTTAACAGCCTGAGAGACCTGCCAGACCATTCGCAGTGCAATTGGCTTTACTGCAGGTCCGGAAAGACCGCCAGTAATTGTCGAAAGAACCGGTTTCCGTGTTTCTGCATTAATGGCCATACCTAATACTGTATTTATCAACGATAGACTATCGGCACCTGCACCTTCTGCGGCTTTTCCTATTTCCGCAATATCGGTGACATTTGGCGAAAGTTTCACAACCATCGTCTTCTTATAAACCTTTCTCACGGCACTTACGACAGCTGCAGCAGAAGGACAACTGGTACCGAATGCCATTCCACCTTCCTTTACATTCGGGCACGAAATATTCAGCTCTATACCCGCTATATGATCAAGTTCATTTATGATTTCAGCACACGCTACATACTCTTCAACAGTTGACCCGGAGACATTAACCAGGACGTTGGTTTCGTATTTAGTAAGCTTTGGATATATTTCATTTGCAAAATATTGCGCACCTGCATTTTGAAGACCAACTGCATTCAGCATTCCTGCAGATGTTTCAGCCATTCGTGGATATGAATTTCCTTGCCTTGGATGAATTGTTGTTCCCTTAACGATAAAACCACCAAGCAGGTTGACATCGAAAAAATCATCGAATTCAACCCCGTATCCAAATGTACCAGAAGCAGTTAATACAGGATTCTTTAGTTTAATATTGTGAATTATAGTGCTTAAATCTGCCATTTCAGTTGATTTATATTAAAAACAGGCCCATCTGTGCATACACATTTGTGACCTTGAATGGTTTCGGTGACGCAACACAAACATACACCAAAACCACATGCCATTGTGTTCTCAAGCGAAACTTCGCATGAGACTGAATTTGCCTTGGCCTTCGAAGCTACTGCTTTCATCATTGGTTCAGGTCCACAGCAGTAAATTCTTGAAAACGAATCTAATTGATTGCCAAAGATAGAATGATCCGTGACAAAGCCCTTCTCACCATGTGATCCGTCTTCTGTAGTTGTGAAAACCTTTCCATAGATGGCATACTGATCGAGCTCCACAAGATCAACAGCAGACCTGGCACCAAGAAGTATATAGATGTCGTTTGCGCCTTTGCTAAGCACCTGAGCCAAATGCAATAATGGAGCAATACCACAACCACCACCTACCAAAAGAACCTTTTCTTTAGAAGAAGGGAGACTAAATCCATTGCCCAGCGGAAAAATGACATTCAGAGAACTGTTAACGGGCGTATGTGCAAGAGATCGTGTTCCCTCACCAACTTCCTTGATCAGAATAGAAATAATATTCTTCTGATAATCAATGGCATGAATAGAAAATGGCCGACGTAAAAAAATACTTTGTGACTGATCAGCTAATATATTGGCAAACTGTCCAGGGACAATGCTCTCAAGTTGATCCGGTGTATGTAATTGTAGTAAATGATGATCATCGTTAAGTTTAACGTTAGAGATAACCTTCAGATTTTGAACAGATTTCTTCATCTGCATGAAATTTAAGCATTCATTTATGACAGTTTTTAGAAGTTTGACTTAGTATTCAGACAAACCTGTCTCTTAACTGTATTAATTCATGCAAAGATAGGGCAATTTCTATTTTGAAGGGGTATAGGCTGTGAAAGTTTTGTCTTTAAAGAAGAGCACAATTCTTTCAACCTCCTTATTATCAACCGATGCACTCACTAAATCTGACATTGTTTGTGCCAAATTTAATTCTGTAGTCCGATTTGAATCTGTTGCCAGAGATGGTTTATCCGTTAGGTTATCAGAGAGTTGATTGGAAACTTCTTTGATAGGTTGTGCTTCAGATTTAACACTTTCCTGTGGTTGTTTCAAGGCTTCAGGCTCGGCTGTAAATTGAAATAAGGTAGGTGGTTTAGCAGATGTTGATTTAACGTCAGACATCATCCCTTCACCCAACAGCAGCCAGCGAGGATTTAATGTATTGTAAGATCCAAGCATCTTTTGAATAAAGGAAGCACTTGGATAATTACGGCCATTCAGCACATGGGAAACACTCGATCGCTGAACACCTATTTTATCAGCAAATTCAGCCGGCGAAATACCTTCACTCGACAGAAACTGTGTAATCCGATCTTTCATATCTGTTAATAACTTGATTTTTAATGGCCATATGGAACTTGCTTGAAGTTTATTCTCATTTCGATTTGTGATTGCAAAATCATGCTCATTTCATTACTGGAAAATTTGTTTTTTTTAATGCCAATGGATACGTTGTGTCAAATGTAATTTAAGGCATTACAAATGTATAAAATAAATAAATAACAATTGTGATTATTTAGGAGGAAGTTTTAAGTTTACATTATTGAACTTTAAAAATTGAGTTACAATTATGAATTATTGATGTTTATTGGGAATAAACAGCCTGTTTTATATAATCGGGCAATTAGGATTGTTTAAATTGATTTATTCTATGGATACATAGGTAATTAAAGCAAAATATAATGATTTTGGCTTAAGAATTACTAATTATAAAGAAATTGTTTATATAACTCATATATAATACTGATTATTAATTTATTAACCAAATATAATCAACCATTTTAGCTTAATTATATCTTTAAATTACAAATGTAATTGTCTATTTTAAACTATTAATATAGTAAAAGTCTATATTATGCTGATAATATGAACAATAAACAAATTTTTAGGTGTTTAAAACAGGTGTTGTATTTAGGTCTGGTTTTACTGTGGATATGAGCGATTTGAGCGATATTTTGTGTAATACAAATGTGATTTGCATGAAGCTAATCAATCTCAGACTACAAATGTCACTACAAAACAGTGATTTACATTTGTATATCGTGCGATATTTGTGATTTTTGGCTGAATGATCACCAAATTTGAATATAAAAATGGTCTAATCATTAAATGGAAGTCTCGAATCTTCCTTTGGGCAGAAATTGGATCGGTTCACTTCAATTAACACCGCCGGAGGATTTATCGAACCAATTTGGCAAAGTACAGAATTTAGGTATTTTGGATAGCCAACCAATTGTGATTTAGATTTTTTACATCGTTCAATTTCTGTTTATTCCCTGCTGAGAATTGCTCAGAAAAATATTCCTTGTCGATTACCGGGATATTTTTTATTGTGAACCGGATATTCTTATTCGAAAAATGGTACGAATGGAAATTGCAGAAATTGTAGAATAAGTTACACAGTGTTACACAGGGTAAAGCACCGAGTTTCACGGTGTAGTTTTACTTCGCAGAGTCAAATCGTTTGCTGAGAAACATTGTGTAACTTTATAATGCACTGAAATTTATTGAAAACAAAAACTCAAAATTTAAACTTTTTTGATCGGTCAAATAGGAAGTTCTGACACCAATTTTAGCAGGAACAAGCAATCTGAGGATATTACAATCAGCAGACAGCTCCCCGCCAGTTGAAGAGAACGATTTTCGAGACTCTCCAATAATTACACCACTTTGATTGTAATTTGGGATCGTTGCTGTAGCCTGGTCATAAAAAAGTCTTAAAGAAAATCGTTTGAAGTAGCTTAATTTGCCGATACTCCAATCCGGATAAAAAAGAGGTAAAACATAGTCAGACTTTAAAGATAATAATTGGTTATTGACGATATTTTGGTAACCTCTCGGATATGAAATAAGATCTGAAAATGACCCTTTAGAAGCGTTTCTTTGCTGAAATCCACCATAAAATTTTAAGCCATGATGTCGAATCAAGCCTGGGAAATAGAGTGTTCCTTCAGCTGACCAAATCGTGCCAAAATCCCGGTCTCCAAATGGCGAATGGCGATAGTAAGCATCAAATACCTGACCGATCGCTGGTTGGATATCGCGATGTCCGAGTCTTAAAAGATTATGCGCATACAGCCTGTATGTCAGTGGAATAATTGTTCCTTTGAAGAAGTTATGAGGTGTCGATGCATCCTGCCATATTCTGGAATAACCTACTTGAAATTCTGATTGAATCAAACGGTACATTTTTCCATGTGAAAGGTTTAAAGGAATGCTTATGCCACCATTTAAATTAAGTACCTGATATGAATAACGTACTAACTGTGTATCTTTTTTGATGGTTTGTCCGGCGGCATTTACCGTATTAATAATCTCATAATACTGTGACTTTTCACGACCATAATCTGCATTTAATTTTAATACAGGAAAAAGACCTGTATAGTCGAATTTGGCGACCAGTTTGCCCGTTTTATTTACTGTGGAATAATCGTATCCGAATTGAGTTATGGCTGTGCTCAGTTTGTTCTGCGACATAAGCGATATTCCTGGTCTGATCTCTTCATTTTCAGAATCTATATGAACCGGTGCCCAACTGTGAAAATTGAACAAATTGCCTAACTTCGAATATCCCTTTGATTTGTAATTTGTTGTATCTAAACCTGAAAAATCTGGAATTCCCTTTTCCTGTGACGATAGTTTATCAGCCAATTCGTATTTGTACGATATTGCCGGATCTGAAACTTTGAATTGTGCGGTATTTAGTGCCATTTTAACGACCTTAAAGCCATCGGAGGTATAGTTGCAATAAAACAAAGAATTCCCATCAGTAGTCGCCTGAACATCCCTTACGCCAAATCTGGATCTGGTGACGCTGTAATTTTTATTTTCGTCCAGATTGTATGCATTAATTTCGGAGGAACCGTTCACCGTGCTCGTATAATAAATAAAATTTCCACGTTGAACGGGCCGCATGAGTTCATTATAGGTAAAGGGTAGTAAACAGCTAATTACCCCGTTCAGCGGATTTATTTTTGCCAGCGATTTGCCTTTGTTTCCAAGAACAACTGCGATCAGTTCAGTATTATTTTCAGCCCATGAAGGCGTCATTACAAATAGTTCCTCATTAACAGGTGACTCTTTCAATATTTCTCCTGTTTGTGGATTGATCAACACAATGGAGCAATGATTATTAGTATCTACCTTAACTGCTGCAAGATTCATACCATCAGCAGATAAACATGGTGCATAGATTTTCTCAGTGTATTTCTTTTCAGTTACCTTTCCAGTTGCCATGTCAAGAATTCGAAGCTGCGAAAATTCACGATGCGTCCAACGGACATCTGTTTTAGATTCAATCCAATAAATCTTTCCGCTTCCGCATGTGATCGATTCCTCAAACAAATTTCCAGGCGTAAAAATAACCTTCTCCTTGCCTTTTGGACCAATTGCAACAAAGCGCGTAAGATCATCAAGTGAATATTTAACCGCAAAATAAGTGTAATCATTCACCTGGTAAGGATATCTGTAGCTGATATATCCTGGCTTTGAATTTGTAATAATCTCAAATTCAGTTTTTTCAAGAGCATTATCCTTTAATGTCCATGAGTCCTTTAGATCAGAAAAAATTGTTTTATAAAGACCTTCCTGATTCTTCCCGGTGACCTTTTTAAGTCCACCTGCAAAAGCGTTAATCGACAATGGATTACGAGCTACGTGATGTAAAACCTTTGACCAGCTTTCTGCTCCATACTTTTGCCTTACGCCGGCAACCATCTGATAACCTAACTGATAATAATCCGGAATATAATCCTTAAAAGAACCAAGATAAGCCTTATCGTAACTGAATATTCCTTTTTCAACACTTTGAGCTTTTAATTCCATTTCAAAGGAAGGAACTCTTCCCCTCCCGGAATGGCTCAATGCCGTCTCTGTAACTACAGCATCCCCTTCGAGAAACCAGAAAGGTAAATAGGCCCCAATTACTATTGCAGCAGCTTGTTCTCCGAGTATAATTTTAAATATTCCGGGCAGTTCCGTTCCAATTTTATCAATCTGAACCACATGCCGGAACTCATGAATCGCCAATTGTTCAAGCCAGTCCTGCGCATAAATATCCTGACCTGGCGTTGTGAAAAGTTCGACACGTGCGGGTGCCCAGGCGGCAAATCCGTTTGAACGAACCGTACTTGTATGAAGAATGATTGAAATTTTCCGGGGCTGATGTTGAAGTGAAGATCCGACATCAGCATAGACTTTTTCAAGAATCGAAGCCAATCGCTGTGCTTTGATTTCAAAATCAGTTGGATAGATGATCTGAAAATTAGTTGTATTTATCTGTCGCCAGCGAATACCTGACGGGTCCTCTCCCACCGAATAATATTGAGCTGCAAGCAGATAAGGTAATAATGCAAGAAAAAATATCAGTAAGTATCGCTTCATTGTTTGTTGCTTAAATTGGTTCACATTGTGCCTTCAGCCATTTCAGTACTTCCGGATTTAATTGTGATCCCAATTCGGTTAAAACTTTGGCGTGATAAGTATTAAGCCATGTAATTTCATCATCTACCAGTAGTTGCCGGTCCACAAGCTTTCTATCGATCGGACACATTGTTATAGTATCGAATGAAAGGAAGTGACCAAAATCGGATTGTAACTCATTTTTGCAAACCAACACGTTTTCGATCCGGATGCCATATTCTTCCTCACGATAAAGACCAGGTTCATTGGTAATAACTTGTCCGGCTCGGATAGGTTCACTGTTATATTCGGGACGAATAGACATTGGTCCCTCATGAACACATAGAAAATGACCTACGCCATGCCCTGTTCCGTGTCCGTAATTTAATCCATTACTCCACAATGCTTTGCGTGCAAGAGTGTCGAGCGAATATCCTTTTGTGTTTTCAGGGAATACTGCCTTCGCAAGCTGGATATTTCCCTTAAGTACCAATGTGAAGTCTGATTGTTGCTTTGAAGTAATTTTCCCTGTTGCGATGGTTCGTGTAATATCCGTTGTTCCATCGAGATATTGACCACCGGTATCGAACAGAAGTATTCCATCCGGCTGTACCTCAATATCAGTTTCTATGGTGGCATTATAGTGAACAATTGCACCATGGTGCCTAAAACTTACAATCGGACTAAAACCTTCGCCCATAAAATGGGCCTGTTCCGAACGAAACTCTTTAAGCTTCTCTCCTACTGTTAGTTCTGTGATTCTTTCTTTTCCAAAATGTGTCTCAAACCAATATAGAAAATTGACCATAGCGACACCGTCACGCACATGACATGCCCACATTCCTGCAATCTCCACATCGTTCTTAATTGATTTTAACAATGTAGGAATTGAGAGTCCATTAATTACCTGATTGTTTTTGGCGATTAATCTGTAAATGAGCGAATTTGTCCGGTCCGGATCGAGGTAAAACGAAACACCATTTTTTTGTTCCAAAAACAAAATAACTGATTCGTAATTTCTTACAAGAATCCCGTCTCTTTTCAATGCATCAATAAGTGCTGACGGAACTTTCCCCTCACTTATAAACAATATGGCTTGCTGCTGATCGACATAACCATAACCGGTGAAAAGCGGATTATAATTGATTTCACTTCCCCGGAGATTAAAACTCCACGCCAGATCATCCAGCTGACAGATTAATGTGGCTTCAGTTCTGTTTTCAGTTAAACGATTTCTGATAATCCTCAGTTTTTCTGAACGACTACAACCTGCAAATTGAACCGGAAAGTCAAAAACTGACGTTTGGGGAAGAGCAGGTCTGTTTTTCCAAATTGATGATACCAGATCAATGTTTAGTTTCAAAGAGATCCCCTTCGCACCTAATTTCTGTTCAAGAACACTTGCTTCAGTCGCTGAAATGGTCAATCCATCAAAAGCAACAACGCCCCCTTGAGTAAGTTCCTTCGCCAGCCAGGCATCTACTAAAATCGTATCTGGCTGACGATCTTTTATCATTTCGATACCAGTACCTGACATTTGTGTTTCAGCCTGAATAAAATACCTTGAATCGGTCCATAGTACGGCCCGATCATGTGTGATTGCCACTTTTCCGAAAGAACCGGTAAATCCACTGATCCACTCGCGGGTTCGCCAGGCATCAGGAAAATATTCGCTTAAATGGGGATCAGTACCATAAATCAAATATCCGTCAATACCTCTTTCCTTCATTAAACCACGAAGTGAAGTAATGCGATCTATAACGTTCATTTTATATTTTTTAGGTGTATCAACTTTGATATTTATTTATATATTCAGTGATTATATTTGCCATACTCTCAGAACATAGATCCTTTTTCACAATATCTTTTGGAAAGAAAAATTCAATTTCCGAAACATCATCTGCAGGAACAATTGCCGCAAGATCATCAACTTTACAGACAAATGCAAGATCGACTGTAAAAACAGAGAACCCCGAGAAAATATATTCATTCGGAAATGATACCAGATACGTCATGTCTGTAATGCGAACGCCGAGTTCTTCTTGAATTTCTCTCACAACAGCCGCTTCCGCACTTTCCATGGGTTCAACAAACCCGCCTGGAAGATCAAGCATTCCTTTGGCAGGTTCGATGGCACGTCGGGCAAGCAGGAGTTTTCCTTCAGCATTAAAAATCAAACATGCTACAGCTGCCGAATTGTTCAAGTAGTAATTAAAATGACACCCTTCGCAGTTAAAGGATCGGCCATTATCATTGGTTTTGAATACCTTGCCACCACATCTGGGACAATACTTGATAACATCCCTTGGATGAGTATTTATGTGCATTTTTTGAATCTTGTTAAAACTATGAAAGGATAAAAATAGATATTATCGCGGCTAATTTTACCTTTGCCTTTCTATTTTGAATCATTACGAACAATTTTTCAGCTATTTTTGCTGCTATGAGTTTTAGTCTGCTTTGGGAAGGATTTTTAATTGGCATTGCTGTATCAGTTCCGCTTGGTCCGCTGGGTATGCTCTGCATAAAACGCACTGTCAACAAAAACTGGAAATCAGGGTTTTTATCCGGTCTGGGAATTGCTGCTTCAGATGTCATTTATGCAATTGTTGCAGGATTCAGCCTTACCATTATCATCAATTTTATTACTGCATACGAAATCTATTTTAAAATACTCGGTGCAAGCATGGTCGTATTGCTTGGGCTTTACATCTTTATGTCGAACCCTGCGAAGGATATTCAAAAATTTCAGCGAAAGGGAACTTCATATGTACAGGATTTTCTGACAGCTTTTCTTCTTACCGTCACCAACCCACTCTCGGTCTTTGTATTTATCGCAATATTTACAAGCTACAGCCTTGTCCTTCAATTATCTCAACTCTTTGAAGCACTTTTAATTATTGGAGGAATTTTTGTAGGTGGTGCCACCTGGTGGTTTATTCTTACAGGTATGGCTCATCTTTTCAGGCATAAACTAACTATCAGTACATTGTGGTGGGCCAACAAGATAATTGGTCTGAGCGTAATCCTGATTGCAGTTGGTTTATTTATATACCTGCTATTAAACAAAAATTAAACCATCTTCTCTTGAAGAATCTGTGTGAAATCTTCCGGTGCACGTCGCGGTTTACCTGTCGAAGCGTCAATAAATCCAAGAGTAACCTCCCCTTCGTTAATCAATTCTCCCTTTTCGTTGTAAATTTCGGAGAATAATTTAAACTTTACTTTGGGTATTTCTTTGATAATAGTCCTGATAGTGAGCATTTTATCATAGATTGCAGGCTTATGATAGATTGCATTTAATAGTCTGACTGGCAGAATAATTCCACTTTCTTCGACCTCGCGATATGATTTCCAGATTTCTCTGATCAGGTCGGTTCGTCCGATTTCATAAAGTCGCGGGTAATGACCGTAGTACATCACTCCCATCCGATCTGTATCTGCATAACAAACACGGTATTTAGTATCAAAACTCAGCATAATAGAAAAAAAGATAAAGTGAACAATTTAAGCTTGTAAAGTTACTTCTAATCATTGAACGAAGAAAAGAAACCATTGTATCGCGAAACTTTTAATATAAAATAATTGTTCTTTTTTTGTGTGACATTTAGAATTTAGTAACTTTACTTTAATTAGTAATCTTCTTAAAAAAAAGACATGAAGAATTCAATTGAATCTGGAAAGTTTATCGGAGCATTGCTGATCGGAGTTCTTGCTGGAGCTGCAATCGGCGTTTTATTCGCACCCTACAAAGGGAAAAGAACGCGTAACAGACTTGTACGCAGGGCTAAAATGCTTGCAAAAGACCTTAGGAAAAAAAAGCAAGATGAATTAAACACAAAATAAACTTCTTAGTCACCCGCGTTTGTTTATATTTGAAAGTTACAGAAATTGAGAAGGAGAAGCCAATATGACTTCTCCTCTTTTTTGTGCGACAGTGATTTTATAGAACTTTGTTTGAACTAAATTCATTCTACCCCTGAAATTCGTGATAATGTTTTGAATAAAGTGTTATTTTTGAAGTATGAGTCTATTGAACGCAAGCATATTGGTGATTGATGATGATATTGATGTACTGACAGCCGTAAGGTTAATGTTGAAAACCGAGGTAGAGGTGGTTATTACAGAAAAAAATCCTGAAAACATTCCTTCCCTCCTCACCTCAAGGATGTTTGACCTTGTATTACTGGATATGAATTTTAATGCTTCGGTTAATACCGGAAATGAAGGGTTGTACTGGTTAAAACAAATTAAAGCATTAAAACCTGGAATTTCGGTGATCATGATTACTGCCTATGGAGATATTGACCTCGCTGTACGTTCATTAAAAGAGGGAGCGTCCGATTTTATCGTAAAGCCATGGCACAATGAGAAATTATTATCTACCATTTCAGATATTTTAAAGAAGAAGACACAGAAGACTCCTCAAGTTAATCTTAAGAACCAGAATGACCCAAATTTACTGGGAGAGAGCGATGCAATGCTCGACATCTTTTCCAAGATCAATAAAATTGCCCCAACAGATGCCAATATTTTAATCCTCGGTGAAAACGGGACTGGAAAGGATTTGGTTGCCAAGTCAATCCATGATAAATCGTTACGAAGCAATCAACCGTTTATTAAAGTCGATATTGGTGCACTCACCGAAACTTTATTTGAAAGTGAACTGTTTGGCCATACCAAAGGTGCCTTCACCGATGCAAAAGATGAAAGGATGGGCAGATTTGAAGCGGCAAACGGCGGCACTTTATTCCTCGATGAAATAGGCAATATCTCGTTACAGCAGCAAGCCAAATTATTAACGGCGTTGCAGAACAGGCAAATCACGCGTCTTGGGTCCAATCAGCCAATACCCGTTGATATCCGGTTGATTTGTGCCACCAATCTTTCACTGGCAGAATTATCGGATGTAAACCGGTTCCGGAAAGATTTAATTTACCGCATTAATACGGTGGAAATAATTGTACCGCCTTTGCGGAAAAGGAAAGACGACATCGTATTGTTGACCGAACATTTTACAAAGATCTATTCGACCAAATATTTTAAAAACAACATCAGCTTCTCAGATGGTGCCATTCAAAAGTTAAAACAGTATAATTTCCCCGGAAATGTACGTGAGTTGCAATACATTATCGAAAGGGTCATCATCATGTCCGAAGGTGAGGTGATCCAACCTGAGGACCTGATCTTTTCGCCCATCGAATCTTCCAATCAGAGTGAAGAAAATGAAGAGCATGAAACAAAACTGAGCACGCTCGAAAAGAATACCATTTTAAGGGTGATCAAAAAGAACAACGGCAATATTTCGAAAGCGGCAAAAGAATTAGGTCTTACGCGTACCGCTTTATACAGGAGGCTCGGTAAATATGAAAACTAATAAATCAGATTGGGGCATATTGTGGCGTGTGATATTCCTGTTTATCACGCTGCTGGCTTTTTCGTTCACATTACTAAAAGAGCTCTATTTCATTGATCTGGTTCTTTTGCCCGTTATCATTTTTCAGGTGAACGATTTTTATCGTTTGCACAAAAAGACACGTGAGGAAGTTAACCAGTTTGTAGAATCCATTCATTACCGCGATTTCTCCAGGAACTACAATGTGAAACAAGCGCCCGTTGATTTACAATCGTTACGCGAGGGGTTCAACGAAATTAATTCGACATTCAAGGTTATCAGCAAAGAGAAAGAAGCTCAATACCAATACCTTCAAAAAGTGCTTGAGCTCGTTGAAACGGGTATTCTTTCGTTCGAACTTGAAAGTGGAGAGGTTATCTGGATGAATGAATCGATTAAGAAAATATTACAGGTTCCTTATTTGAAAACGATTCATTCATTGGATAAAAGGGATCACGCACTTTATACCCAAATTGTAAACCTTACGCCCGGTGAAAGTGTCATCAGTACGATTCACCGCGAAAAAAGTAATTTGAAAGTGGTGCTGTCTTCCTCTGTCTTTAAAACAGAAGATGTACAATTTAAACTGATCGCTTTTCAGAATGTGAATGAAGCATTGGATGAAACCGAAGCAAAGGCCTGGCAAAAACTTTTAAGTGTGATGACGCATGAGATCATGAATTCGGTAGCGCCAATTTCTTCACTCGCCACAACCTTACAAAACAGACTGAAGCAATTTGCCAGTGAAACTCCCGATCCTTCCGGTATTGCCGAAGACCTTGCACTTGGTATCGACACCATCCGTAAAAGAAGTGAGGGACTGCTCAAGTTTACCGAAACCTACCGGAACCTGAATAAAATTACCAAAGCGAATCTCGCGAAGGTTTTCATCAGCGAGTTGTTTGAGAATCTTCACCGGTTAATGCAACCCACCTTTACGCAGAAAAACATCGAAGCAGCAATTCTGTTAAAAGAACCTTTACTCAGTGCTGAGTTGGATGTGGATTTAATCGAGCAGGTTTTAATCAACCTCCTTCTGAATGCCATAGATGCCGTGAAAAACAAACCCGATCCAAAGATCGTATTGTCAGCCTACACAGATTCAGACAACAGATTGGTGATTAAACTGGCAGATAACGGATCGGGTATGCCCGAAGATGTACTTGATAAAATATTCGTTCCGTTCTTCAGTACCAAGAAAAATGGCAGCGGGATTGGTTTAAGCCTGTGCAAACAGATTATGCGGGTTCATAAGGGGAACATCACTGTTCAATCGAAAGAAAACGAAGGAACCGCATTTTACCTGCAGTTTTAAAATGTAAAGTCACAACTTAATCTGACAGACAGGGGTTCGTCTAAAATTCAGTCAGGCGAGTTTAATATTCTGATTGAGCAACTCAACATTGAAGTTAACCTTAGCATTTAAGGCTTTAAACACTTTGATGATGGTCTCAAACCTTGCGTCAGTCAAGCTGTTCTCCAACTTGGAAATTTGTGCTTTCTTTACACCAACAAGAAGTCCAAGTTCTTCCTGTGTCAGGTTCCGATCTTTACGTGCTTGTTTGATTGCTTCTCCAAGTAAATCAAGTCGTAATTCGTTTTCAAATGTTTCACGTTTGGGTGTTCCAAATTTACCAATATGTTTGTCCAACATTTCCTCCAAACTGTATGTTTTCAATGCTTCCTTTTTCATGACAACTGACTTTTTTGTTCAAAATATAACTTTCTCAAATTTTCCGCCTTCTCAATTTCTCCGGGCGGTGTTTTGTCTGTCTTTTTAATTATTCCGTGCGTTGATATGACAACTGTTTCATAATTCCATGACTTATCCAAAAATGCAAAAAGTCTGTAATGCGTTTTGTTAAACAAAGTTCTGAACTCCCAAATTTCACCTTTCAATTTTTTAAATAGTTCTTTGTCGTTAGAAAATTTAGCCTTTTGAATGTTGTAGTAAATTTTTTCTCTCGCTTTTTCATCGAGATTATCTAAAAATGCAGCTGCTTCTTCTAAAAACTGAACTTGAAATTTTCCAGCCATATTAAAAAGTTTATGCAAATATAAATGTTTCTTTATTGGGAAACAAATTTCATTTTGTAAGGCCGTTTAAACTTGATAGTAATGTTCCATATCTACATGCTGACAACGACTTTACACTGAATCCCCAAAGAGCTGCATTTCATCCCGATCATTCAGTACTGTGCAAACAAATCATGCGGGTTCATAAGGGGAACATCACAGTGCAGTCCAAAGAAAACGAAGGAACCGCATTTTACCTGCAGTTTTAAACCAGCAGAATCATTGCTTTTCAAACATCGATGAACATAACCGATCAGCTTCCTTCGGAAACTAATATACAATTACTAACCTGAGTTCGATATAATTTTTAGTTTAACATTCAGAAAATAAGGCAATAAGGTTGATTTCATTTACTAACCAGGTTTGCTACTGAGGTTAAAAAAACAGGATAAGATTTTAAAACCTTATTTTCCAAGCCTAACCTTAGTAGCAATGTTTCGTCCGGAAGGCACATGAACCTTATAGCAATTATTCAACATTATACATCGATTGAAATGCGAACTTTTCCTCCAAGTCCTTTTTCAACAATATCATAAAGCGTACTCAAAGTTATATTGCTTCCATTATTCTCAACGCGAGAAATATAGGTTCTATTCTTATCTATGATTTGGCCCAATTCTTCTTGAGTCATATGGCGAGATTCTCTTGCTTTTTTTAACAAAAGTCCAATTTTAAAAGATTCAGATTCCCGCTCAAGATTGTCACGTCTTTCTGTCCCTTTTTCTCCATAAACCTGATCTTTGATTTGGGACCAAGTCGTGATGTCCTTGTTGTTATTTTCTGCTTCCATAATACTCTTTCATTAAAATTATTGCCTTATCAATTTCGTTTTTCGGCGTTTTCTGTGTCTTTTTCTGAAATCCATTTAAAAGGATTACCAATTTCCCTTTGTCGAAGAAACAGAAAACGCGCCAAATGTCTGTCCCTAATTGAATTCTAGCTTCGTAGAGCCCATTTGTCCCAGATATGAGTTTCAAATAGGTTGTTGGTATTCTCTCCAAAGTCTCGATGGCTTCAATGATTTTGAAAATCTTGTTTTGAACCTTAATTGGCTGATTAGTCAAGAAATCTGCAAAATAGTTTTTGTATGCAATTACTTCACGAATTTTCTCCATGACTCAATTATTTACAACAAAGGTAACTTTAAAGTTACTATTTTCCAATTCCGTGATGATGTGACTTGATTTTTATTTCACAAGTTGGATGGTGACTAATTGGAAAATTGCAGGAGTTGGCGATAAAACAAAGTTTGTTCGCCCTGTGATGCAACTCGTTTGCTTTGTCGATCATCGATTCTTCGCTAACAATTACGATCGGGTTTAATGTTACGCCTGTAAAGTGTCCGCCACCATCTTCTGTTTCCTGCAGTTTGCCTGTTGCATGATCGGTATAGGCAGTGACGACAACACCTTCTTCTGCACATAAATGCAAATACCAAAGCATATGGCAAGTTGAGATTGAAGCTACAAAAAGCTCTTCAGGATTATGCTTTGTTTTGTCACCACGAAATGCGGGGTCAGAAGAACAAAGTATTTCAGCCTTATTGTCAATTGTCACGGTATGACTACGTTCATAAGAACGATAATCTTTTGTTCCATGACTATTGTTGCCTGTCCATGTGACAGTTAGTTTATATAAATGTTGTCTGTTCATTTCAATAAGGTTGATTTTTGTTACTAATATGTGTTCTACTGAGGTTGAGAAACAGGATAAGGTTTTAAAACCTTATTTTCCAAGGCTTACCTCAGTAGTAATATCTGGTCTGGAAGCAACATGAACCTTATTACCTTATTTGATTTCAAATGTTTTATGTTTTGTCAATGATCGATCACTGGTTACTGATTGTCTATCCAATTCTCAATTTTCAAATTCTCCATTCTCTCAAATTCCTTTACGTTTCGGGTAACTAAAACCATATTATTTACAATAGCTGTTGCTCCAATAAATAAGTCTAAATCACTAATTATAGTACCCTTTGTTTTTAATCTTGCTTTCTCCTTGCCATACAACCATACCGAATCAATTATCGGAATAATTGCGATCTTATCTGTAAAGGCCTCTATTACTTTCATATTCTCAGCTTTTCTTAGACTTTTCTCTGCGCCATATATTAACTCGGCTAATGTAATCTCTGAAACAGCAAAGCTCTGAAATCCAATTCGTTCAATTTTACTTTTAAGTTCGAACTGACCTTTGAAATAATGAATACAGATATTTGTATCAAGTAGGTATTCCATCAGAATTCTTCAATTTCTCTATTATTAACTCTTTCAGAACGGATTTCTTCTGCAATTTCGTCAGCACTTCTATTGTCAGACCATGCTCCAAAACAAGAAGAGAAATCATATTTATTCTTTGGCTTATCATCAATTGATTCCGTCAACTTGATAATCAAGTCCTTTTTTGTTTCATTATCCCAGTTTTTCATTAACCTGAAATAACTGCTTACCATTCTCTTTTCAGTTGCTATGCTCATCTCTCAATTCTTTTTATCAAAAATACATTTTTTTTTGGAGTTTCATTAATTGCTGAAAGGCACAATTTTTTCCACTTTCACGTTTCGCAAATGCACGTAATATGGGATTTAACTGATAACCTTCATACGAAGATATGTATTTCTTTTTATTACCTCCCTGTCAACAATGCACTGACAAACAACTTGCCGGCAGTTAATTGTCGTGCTCATTACGTTTTAATTTCCTTGCTATCATTTCTATAAATTCATCATTTGTTCCGCAACAACCACCAAATATTTTAAAATCGAAATGGTGCTGTAAAAAACACATTTCTTCGGTCATCATCTTAAAATCACCTTGTTGAAGGATATTGCAATGGTTCAGTTCTTCAGGACTCAGCATCGATGCATTGGCTTGTATTCCACTAAATCGGTTTAGCAGCGTACTGTTTTTGTTTTTATCGTTGTTTAATGCCTCGATCAGATTGGTGGGATGAATGCAATTGGCCATATAAACAATTGGTTTGGGTTCTACCTGGTCATCAATTATTTTAATCGCCTCAGACAAGGGTGTTCCGTCAATCAGACAGCCGTCTTTTTTAAGCATGAAACTAATAATATAAGGAATATTCGTTTCTGCCATTGCCCGGGCCATTCCGATTGCTTCATTAATTTCAGGCATGATCCCTGCGAATAGAAAGTCGATTTTTTCTTTTTGAAATTGAACCGTCTGTTGCTGATGGAAAGTGTACGACGCTTCAATACCAAGGACTTTCTCTCCGCTGTAGGCATCGCCTTTGCACCCTAACAAACCGCCAATCAAAATAGATGGTGAATATTCGCCATAGCTCTCCTTGATTTTATTCAAAAAGGCGCAGGAATCAGCAATGATCTCTTTATTTCGAAAAGGTGATTGATTCATCGATTCAAAATTCACTTTGCGAGTAGGCGTCATCACCATAATTGGCAACTGATGTTGTTGACCAATAGTAATGTATTGCCTGTAAAGCAATTCAAGTATTTCAGGTTTCGTATAAATCAATCCGGCATGATTGATCGAACCATCCATTTCCGCATGAAACTCGGATTTCAATCGTTCGACGATGGCTCCTTCTGTCAGAATTACTTTTGATTCGCGAAATATCTTTTCAAAGGACATACTTTACAATTTATTTATCTGTACTTATTACCTTATTGTATTTCAAACGTTTTATGTTGCCCACTATCAAACACAAATTAGAAAACACCATTTTCAAAAGCAGTAATTAAAACACCCGATATACTCACACCGGAGGAATGAAGCGGAAGATTTCCTCTTTCAAACCAACCTGCCTCTTTAATTTCAGCTTCCTCAATGACGATTTGTTGCGTATCGTCGGCTTCGGCAGTAAAACCAAGCATGACAGATGCAGAGAAGGGCCATGGCTGACTTTTAAAATACTTCAGGTTCTTAATATCCAAACCAACTTCTTCCTTTACTTCCCTTGCAACCGTTTCTTCGATCGATTCTCCAATATCGACATAACCGGCAATCAATGAATAGAAATCACCTTTGTAGTGTTTCCCTTTGGCCAGCAATATTTTATTGTTGCAAGTGATGGCGACAATAATGGCGGGTGATATTTTTGGATAATTAACCAGGCTGCATTTGGGACAAACACTTGCCCGCTCTTCCTTTTTGAATTCTGTTTTGGTACCACATCTTCCGCAATATTGATTATTCGTATACCAGGTCATTAACTGATGACCAACAGATCCCATCCATGCCAGCTCCCTGTTTTTCAGGTTTCGTAAAATGAAAATATCATGAAACTCAAATGAATCATGATTGACCTGCGATTCAGCAATCCCAAAACAATGATTGGTATTGATGGAGAACAAATATACCGGCGATTCGATGTTTTCGGTGAAATCACTTTTCCTTGGTATTTCATAATCTTCTCCGGACTTCTTTAATAATACCTCGTTGTCCCTGTAGCACAACAAATAGTCATCATCAACAATTTCGTTATAATTAAAATACTTGTTATCGAAGAGACTGGGACCTATTTCATGTAACATCAATTCTATTTTTAATATTCCTGTTCTGAATGAACAACCATCCATAAAGGTTGGTTGAAATAAACGTAAAAATAGCCTTTATATTATCAAATGAATCCGATATTGCCTGCAAATTGTTTTTCATATGCTGTCCCGGATGCTTAATGGTTGTGAGTTTACAACTTATTTTAAATTTCTGTATCTTTTCAACTTTCCTTTTGATTCCTGTATTATCACCTATATAATGATCGTTACAAACGACTGACAACTAAGTGGATTACAATGAACTGAAGATAAAAAGATCTGTTAAATTGAAAAATAAAAAAAGGATGCCAGAACAATCTGACATCCTCCAATTATAAATTATTATCTGCAACAGCTTGGATGCATAACCTTGTAATTCCTAAATTCGAAATAGTTTATCAGATTGAAAAATCAAAAATAGATTGATTATTATAGCCACCCATTGGAATAGTTCCCTGATAAAAGAAACAATATTCGCCTGCTTCTAAGGTACTGTTTGGAGTTACTTTATAACGGCCGTTTCCGAGATCTTCAATCGAAAATTTAATGGTTTCTTTGGCATCAACACCCATCTGTGAAGATGCAGTTATCATGGTAACTTTTCCTGTCACTAATTCTCTACTGTCTTTTTTTTGTTTTAATTGTGTTAAGACAAATTCATTGGGTGAAGAAGCTGCTTTAAACCACCAATTACCACTGCCTAAGTCGTTTTTATTTTTGGTGTCAAACTGAAAAATAAAAGACAAGTCGGTCGCACCTACTTTATTGGTAGAAGTTATATTATTGATGTATGATTTTACTTTCGCGGAGGCGATACCATACGACAAGGCTGCTCCAAGCGCATTCGTTTTAGTACCAGAGAATACGGAGGGTTCTATTTTCATAAATTTACCATCTTTCGAATAGAAAACACCACATTCTATAGTGACCTTCGATTTATCAATCATTAAAGCCAGTATATCGGAAGAAACGCCCTTTTCCTTAAGCACTTTGAGTTGTCCCATTGACGTATCAAAATCTGTTGGTGATGAATTAATCTTTGCTTTAATGACTTCACTTTCAAATCCTAAATCCTTTAAATCCAGAATTGATTGATTTGTCATTTTTTCTTGTGCAAAGCTAAAAATGCATGAGAATAAAAAGATTCCCAAAAGAATTGTCTTTTTCATAGTTATTTGATTTTTAATTATAAATGTTTATTATTATTATTAAAATTCAAATTTAAGCAATTACCTGAATATATCTATTTTAAAAACCGTAATCCATAAAAAATATTAAACTTTAAATATTTCAATCTCACTTCCTGCTCCATCATATCCTTCACATCAACAATACCAAATAATGCACAGTCTGAATAAAACTTGATGTATTTATAAGCTATCAATGTTGAATCTTTCAATTGAAATTGCTTTTGCATCATTAGTTGGATTTCAATTGAATTGAATTAAAAATCAGCGAAGCTAAAATCAACAAAGTTAAAATCAGCGTTAGCTAAATCCCATATCTGAATGGTTTTCTTTAGGATCTTAAATCAAATGATGTCACATCACTCAATTTATTAAATTCCTGTCAATGAACCACTGAAGTTTGTTTAGCGTATATTCTTTGTTCAGCGTATTTTTTTCGCAATATTCTTTTGCCACGTCATAAAAATCCTTGTCGCCGAAACCCAATCCTGCGGGAATTTTTTTCAGTTTATATTCTTCTATTTTTGAAAGTGCTTTCTCAAAATGTCCTTGCTCAATAAAAGATGTTATTATTCCAGTGGTATTAAATTTTTCGTTTTCAAGTAATTCGTTTCGGAAGTCTGTCATATTCCATGTAACATTGGACTTTTTAACAACCTGTTTATCAATTCTTTTTAACAGCTCCTCAATTTCAGATTTTGGATTTAATTCATCTTTAATTTCAATTTCATAATCAAAATAGCTAAATTCCCGTACGCAGAATATAGCATCACCTCTATGACTAAGAGGCCTTTTTTTGCATAATGGTTCGTTAATGATGTCCCAAAACATATTATCAATATTCATTGGTTTATAACCTAACGAGCCATAAATTACATTCTCTTTCCTTCTCACAAAGAAAAAGGAACAAAAGAAATGTTCTCCAACTGTCTTGTAAGCAAAATAACTTTTGAATTTCCAGCCATTTGATTTACATACTTCCCTTACAATTTTCGTCCAAAGCTTTTCTTTCTCGATATACTTCATTTTTACTTGTTTTATATTGACAAAAACGCTGATTTTGATTCATCTTAGACTTAGCACAATGTTTGGTAATTAAACTCAGTGCGGGATTTATCGATGAACTTACTACGAATCTCATGCTTTTCTATTTACTAATTTTCTGTCAACAAAGCGACGAAACAAGACTTGTAGCTTGGTTAACTAAAAACTACCAATTTGCTGTTATAAACGACTGTCAATTAACTTCTTGTTATAAACGAGGAGGATCAGAATATGCATGGTCTAAAATAAACAAGTTAAATATCAAGACCACAGCCATCTGTAGTCTTGATATTGTTGGTAATAGTTTATAATTTTTTCACTAAATCTACGATTGTCTCTTTACATAATCGTCTCTGTTCTTTAGATACCTGAATTGTCTCACCATATACTACGTACGAATGTTTATTCATTTTACTTAATGGTAAACCTTGATTCGCCGCAACAACACCAGCACTATTAAAATCCCGAAGTTCAACACTATAAGCATCTTCAAAATCTTCAATGCTATTAATCGAATTTCCTATTTGTTCAAATTTTTCAGGATTATTTTTAAATTCTAAATACATTTTTTGAATTGCCTCATTAGATAATGCTTTAAATGCATGAGCTGCACCTTTTTTTTGCGTAAATCTATTTCCAAGCAAAAAAGAAATTTTTGGTAAAACAAGATTATAATTTTTTGCCTTTGCGGCAAATGTGTATTTGCCATAAACAGGATGAATAACAGATGTTCCCCATATTAAATTGAAAAGACCAGTAATTGCGAAAATAGAAGAATCATCAGCATTGATAGGAACTAATAGCTTTTCACCACCAACTATTGCCAATTGAGTATAAATTGCAAAACTTGGATTTGTATCAATAAAATAGGTACAGGCTCTATCTGGATGTAATCTTTTTTCAGTTAGGTTTTTAATAATAGAATGTATTTTTAACCATGGAACATCTGATACGGAAAGAGGTGTTGCTTCAGCTCTTTCTGATAATAATGGTGCAATTAATTCCAAATTTCCATCACCTGAAACTAAATATAAATTGTCAGTTAAATTGGTATTAACATCGATAAGTTTTGTTATATATTTGTTTAAATCGGCATCACCATTTAAAGTTGCTTCTGTAATATAACCAACAATACTTTGAGGCTCATCTTTGGAAATTAATTCTTGTAGTTTTGCTTCACTTTGTTTACCGCCACCCATTAACATGGATGAAGAATTTGCTTGTGGACACATATCAATGACTACAACATCTCTATCTAAATTTTCTTCTGCATATACAGACGCAATATGAAATGTGATTGTACTTTTACCGACACCACCTTTGTTGTTCCACATTACATAGCTTTTGTTTTTTTCCATTTTTTTTAATTTAATTGTTTTAAAATATTATTTTTTTAAACTCTTTTTATATGATAGATGAAATTATGGCTGAAATTAATTTCATCTATAGCCCACAGATGTCTGATATAATATGCAGTTGCCGACTGCAGATTGCTTTCCGTCGAACCGAACCTAAGTTAGTGCAGGCTTTAAACCTTCTAATTTGCACTGGTATGGCAATTTAATATAATGTGTGTTGTGCTTATAGATTTTACTTAGTTCGTCTCATTTTATTTTTTCTCATAGCCAACTCATTCTTGATGAAAGATTCAGGAATATCTGAGTTAGACAAAAATTCTTCAATTAATTCAATAGGCACATTTTTATTAATTAAATTATTAATAGTCATTTGTTGTGCTTCTTCCATAGACATTTGTTTTTCATTTGCTCGATAATAACCGTCTTTTAAAATTATACTATGGTTATCCTCGTTTTCAAGTCTTCTCATTCTTTTGTCAATCATTCTTATTGAAGACAAGACCTCTGTTAATATTTCATTTTCAGAACGAATTACTTGAACTTCTTCGTCTGGTGTTTCTTTAATAATTTTCTTAAAGGACATATCAAATTGAGACCAATAAGTATTAAATACTTTCTCTAAAATAGATTCCTTCAGAGCTTTTTCTTTTAATGAAACATTTATAGTTCTAACTAAATCTCAAACACTTTCTTTCGTTGGGACTGTTGCATTAAACTGAGCTAAAGGATTTTCTATGTCCGTGGGCTGTAAATCAATCAAGAAAGTACAAACTCTATTTGAAGTAATACCTTTTGCTAAAGCTCCAGATTCAAATAGAATCCAAGGCTTATTTTTATTTTGTTGAGTTAAACAAATTATGCCAACACATGTGTTAGCAAGTTGGTCATTAATTTCAGAAAACCAGAGAGCACCTCTATCTATATCTTTTGAAGACATCCATGGAGAGGCTGCTTGAATGACGCATTGTATCCAGTCATTTAACAATTCTGCAACTTGTTTACTTCGTTCTCCAGACCAACTTATAAAAACTTTCATCTTATTTTGTTTTTTAGATTTCTAATATTCTTATACTTACGTATGCCATTTTGGCATTACACAAAAAATGCTTATATATTCACCTCAAGCCTTCTAAAGATGAACAAAGCCGACTTGAATCATTATGCTTTATGCACCTTTCTACGTTTTTATGGCGCACAATATTTCTGTAAATATACAGATAATTTTCTCCAATCATCAGACAAATATTTTATTTTTTGTAAATATTTTTCCTTACAATCATGTGTATCTAATTCGTTTTATAGTATATAGCTCTTTTACCTGTTGGCTTTTCCACAAATAATTATGCTCCTTATCTGTTCGCGTCGCAAAAATAATTATCGTAAAGTTTGCAAACACATAACCCTATCCCCTTCTCAATCCAATCCCCCCACCCTTCTTCCCATGACTGAAATACAACCTACGGATTCTGATGATCCATGAACCCACAAACTAATCGGCCCCTCACCTTCTCTACCGCTTCCTTCCAATAATTGCGAAATGAGAACACATCTATTTACATAAAGGTCCAATCTTTACGATTGAATTTTTTACCGATATGATTAAACAACCAATTGCTTTGATGTTGTAAAAGTCATGACTATTCAAACAACACATCACTTTTATGGAGTAACAAAGCACTTTGATGGAACTACAAAGTGCTTTGGTGGAGTAATAAAGTGCTTTGATGAACCTACAAAGTGCTTTGATGGAGTAATAAAGTGCTTTGATGAAACTACAAAGCGCTTTGATGGAGTAACAAAGTGCTTTGATGAAACAAAAAAGTGCTTTGATGGAGTAATAAAGTGCTTTGATGAAACAAAAAAGTCATCTGTTTAAGCAAAAAGGTGATTACAGAAAATGCCTTACTTCTTAAAGTAAAGCCCATAATGATTTCAATACTAAAACTATAGTTGCTGGATAAGTGAACATGAATTGAACAACAATTTCAATATAACCGGGTGCATATCCAGGAAATTAACTTATGCATTGGAGTGACCGGGTGAGTGTACAAGACCTGAAATTATGCAACGGAGTGACAGGATGAGTGTACATAATCTGAACAATCACCGGTTTACGCTTAATCAGCCTGGCGCAGTGTGTAAAAGGATTTTAACAGCCCTTCGAGCGGTTGAAAACCCTCGAAGCGGCTATCTGCTATTAAACCCTTCGAGGCATAGCCGTCAACTTAATATTTGTAATTAATTGATATACAGTGGCAATATTTTTTTTACCCCGTTTCGTTTAAAAACAGGGTTTGATTTTGTACTTTTCGCCATATCAAAGAGCTTTTATTTATGT
>Ga0209724_1000146_pt1 | contig 84281 bp, 69 predicted proteins | sample grotaG_FD_184143 | JGI IMG/M metagenome (GOLD analysis project Ga0209724, IMG submission 184143) | Glacier valley bacterial and archeal communities from Borup Fiord, Nunavut, Canada, to study Microbial Dark Matter (Phase II) -... | ecosystem: Environmental > Aquatic > Freshwater > Ice > Glacier ...
CGAGGTTGTCGCGCGGCCCGCGCGGCGCCGCGGTGATGCGGAACATCGGATCGAGCGGCACGTCGCCGAGATGGCGACCGTCGAGCGTCGCATGACGCACGAACGGATCGGTCAGCCGGGACGGCGGTCGCCGCTCGCCTTCGCTCGTCCACCACAGCGTGCGCGTCGCCGGATCGAAGCGGATCGCTTCCGCATCCGCGGCCCGCTCCGGGAAAGGGCTGCCGTCCGGTCGCTGCAGGGTCACCACGGTCTGCAGCACGACGTCGTGCAAGCCGCTCGCGTCGATCGCCAGCCGTGCGGTGTAGAAGCGCGTCGGCGCGTACTCCGAGCGGTCGTCGCTGACCAGGTAGTAGAGTTCGGTCGCCGGGTCGTAGTCGATGCCCGAGAGACCGCCGACCGTCGTGCCGCCGAACTGCTGCAGCGTCTCCAGCGACCGGTGGCCGATCAGGCGCAGCGTATAGCGCGCCTGCGGGTCGGGTTCGAATCCCGCAGGCGGTGTCGCGCAGGCCGCCAGGAGCAGTGCGGCGACCGCGACCGCGAGGCGCCCGCGCACGCGGGTGAGTCCGCTCAAGGCGGTGCGTAGCGGATGCGGTAGATCGCGCCCGCGAGGTCGTCGGACACCAGCAGCGAGCCGTCGGGCATCGGCAGTACGTCGGCCGGACGTCCCCAGACCGACTCGTCGCCGCGCAGCCAGCCTTCGGCGAAGACTTCCTGCGTGCCGGCCTTCGCGCCGTCGACCGGGACGTGCATCACGCGGTAGCCGCTCTTCTTCGAACGGTTCCATGAGCCGTGCTCGGCGATGAACGCGCCGCCGCGGTAGCTCTTCGGGAAGGTTTCGGCTGCCGCCGCGGCCGGCGCGTAGAAGCGCATGCCGATCGCCGCGACGTGCGCGCCGAGCTTCGCGGCGGGCGGCGTGAACTGCGAGCAGGCCTTCTGCTGGCCGAACTCGGGGTCGGGCAGGTCGCCCTGGTGGCAGTATGGAAAGCCGAAGTGGGGCGCGCTCTTCGAATCGGCCGGCACGCGGTTCAGCTCGTCGGACGGGATGTCGTCGCCGAGCAGGTCGCGGCCGTTGTCGGTGAACCAGAGCGAGCCGTCCGCGGGATTCCAGTCGAAGTCGACGCTGTTGCGCACGCCCCTGGCGACGACGGACGCGGCACTGCCGTCCGGCTTGATCTTCTGGATGTTGTAGTAGCGGTCCTCGTCGCGTTCGCAGATGTTGCACGGTGCGCCGACCGGCACGTAGAGGTCGCCGTCGGGTCCGAACGCGATGAACTTCCAGCCGTGATGCGTCTCGGTCGGGAAGCGATCGGTGACGACGGTCACGGGCGCCAGCTTGCCGAGGTCGCCGTCGACCCCGTCGTAGCGCAGGATGCGCGAGACCGCCGACACGTAGAGCGATCCCTGCCGGTAGGCCACGCCGACCGGCATCTGCAATCCCGATGCGACCACGCGCACGTCGGTCGCGCGGCCGCCGTCGAGCACGACGGCGTAGACGTTGCCGGCGCGCTGGCTGCCGACGAACAGCGTGGCGCGACCGTCGACGGTCGGGCCGAGGGCCATCTCGCGGGCGTTCGGCACGCGATCGGTCACGAGCTCGAGCCGGAAGCCGGGCTTGAGCCGGATGCTGTCGAGCGGCAGGGCGGCGTGGGAGAGGGGTGCCGCGCAGGCGACGGCGAACGCGACGACCGATCGAAGAAGGTGGGGCATGGAAAGTGACTGGTGGTTGGACGATCGACAGACCGCCCGATCGCCCGCGGGTTCGCGCGGGGGCGGGCCGCGGCATTCTGCCCGACCCAAAGAAAACGCCCCGCGACGGCGGGGCGTGTTCCTGGACGACGGACCGGTCAGAGCGTCGCGATCAGATCCTTCGACTCCTTGCCTTCGGGACTCTCGGGCGCGGCCTTGAGCAGCGCCTGCAACGTGGCGCGTGCCGCGTCCTTGCGTCCGTCCTTGATCTGCGCCTTGGCCAGATGCAGCGTGATGTCGCGCTGCTGCGGGGCCGCGGCAGCCGCCTTCTCGAGCAGCTCGAGACCCTTCTTCGTCTCGCCCTGCTCGACCAGCATCCAGCCCAGCGTGTCGGTGATCGCCGGGTTGGCTGGCGCCAGCGAGCTCGCCTTCTGCGCGTACGTCACGGCCTGCGGATCCTTCTGCTGCCACATCGCCCATGCGAGGTTGTTGAGCAGCAGCGGGTCGTTGGGCTGCGTCTCGAGCGCCGACCTGTAGCCCTGGATCGCGCGCGGATAGTCCTTCGAGCGCAGCGCCAGGTCCGCGTCGAAGAGGCGCACCGTCAGGTCCTTCGGATGGCTCTTGATCCATTCCGTGAGGAAGGTGTCGGCCTCGGCACGCCGGTTGTCCAGCGACATCGCCGAGAAGTTCTTGATCACGGCGTTCGACGTCGGTGCGGTCGCGAGCATCTTCCGGTAGGCGGTCGAGGCTTCCGCGTACTGCTTGTTCGCGAACTTGACGTCGGCGTCGAGTTCCGCAATGACCGGCGACTTGGGAGCGACCGACTTGATGTCCGAGAGCAGTTTCGCGGCCTCCTGGCCCTTGCCCGAGCGGATCATCGCGCCGACCGCCTGGGCCTGCGCCTGCGCGGCCTCGGGCCTGGTCTTGAGCGCGTTGCCGAAGGTCTGCAGCGCGACCTCGCTCTGGCCGGCGGCGAGTTGCGCCTGGCCCAGACGGATCTGGTACTCGAGCGACTCGGGGTTGGTCGACGCCAGCTTGCGATAGGCCGCGATCGCCTGGTCGGGGCTGCCGGTCTGCAGCAGCAGCTGGCCGACCATGTCGAGGTAGCGCGGGCTGTTCGGTGCCGAGGCCAGGCCTTCCTGCGCGACGGCGAGGGCCTGCTTGGGATCGTTCTTCGTGACGTAGTAGCTCGACAGCGCCGAGACCGCCAACTCGGAGTTCGGATTGGCGCGGCGGGCTTCCTTGAGCAACGGCACCACGACGTCCGGACTGGCGCCGTAGTTGTTCTCGAGCTGGGCCAGGGCCAGCAGCGCGGAGAGGTTGCCCGGATCCTTGGCGATCAGCTTCTTGTAGCGCTGACGGGCGCTGTCGATCTGGTTGTCGCGGATGTCGAGCGACGCGAGATTGGCGACGGCGGGGAAGTAGGTCGGCTGCAGTTCGACGGCATGCTCGAGCGACTTGCGGGCGGCAGGCAGGTCGCTCTTGCCCATCTCGATCGCGGCGCGCAGGTTGTACGTGAGCGGATTGTCCGGCTGGCGCTGCTGCAGCGTCTTCCACGCGATCATCGCCTGGTCGAACTGCTTGCGCTGGACGCGCGCCAGCACGAGTGCGATGTCCGGGTTCGGATTGTTGACGCTGGCCTTCGAGGCGGCCTCGAGTTCGGCGAAGCCCGCCGCGTCGTCGCCGCGCGCGAAGTCGACCGCGGCGCCCTGCGTGCGCACGTTGCTGTCGGCCGGATTCATCTTGCCGGCCTTGTCGAAGTACTTCGACGCGCTCGGGAAGTCGCCCTTGAGCAGCGCCACCTCGCCGGCCAGACTGGTCAGCGTCGCGTCGTTCGGCGCGGCCATCAGCGCCGGCTGCAGGATCTCGTCGGCCTTCTGCGGCTGACGCTGGCGCAGGTAGAGGCTGGTCAGCAGCTTGCGGGCGTAGAGGCTCTGCGGATTGAGCTTGAGCGCCTCGCGCAGGTGCTGCTCGGCCTGTGCCGGCTGGTTCATCGCGGTCGAGATCGCACCCGACAGCATCTGCGCCATCGCGTTGCCGGGCGCACCGGCCAGCGAGATCGTGACGGCATCGTTCGCGCGCGGGAAGTCCTTCTTGTTGAAGGCGATCAGCGCGTCGAGGTAGGTCACGCCCGGGTGCCGCGGCGAGATCTTCTTGAGCTCGTCGATCTGCTGCTGCGCGGCGTCGAGCTCGTTGTTGGCGAGAAAGGCGCTGGCGAGGTTCAGACGCGCGACGAAGTTGCGCGGGTTCTCCTTGATCGCGGCCTGGTACGACTCGATCGCCTCCTTCGCCGACCCCTTCGCCCGCGCGATGTCGCCCCTGAGGACCAGGCCCTCGGCCTGCTTCGGGTCCTTCGCCAGCACGGTGTCGACCTGGGCCTTGGCGGCGTCGGTGTCGCCGCGCGACGCCATGATGCGGGCCTCGCCGAGCTTGGCCTCGGGATAGTCGGGGACGAACTTCGCCGCGGCGCCGAAGGCCGCCAGCGCGTCGTCGGTCTTGTTGAGGGCGAAGAACGCGATGCCGAGCAGCGTCTGCAGTTCGGCGTTGGCGCTCGGCGACTTCAGCTTCGCCGCCGCGACCTCGCGGATCACGCGGTCGGGCTGGCCCTGCAACAGCTCGCTCTTGACCAGCAGGGGGACGACGAGGTCCGGGTCGTACTTCTGGTCGTAGGCCTTCTGCAGTTCGATCTCGGCGCCCTTCGCGTCGCCCTGCGCGAGCAGCTCGCGGCCGAGCAGGTAGCGCGCCTCGGTGGCGTTGTTGTTGGCCTGAAGGACATTCTTCAGTTCGATCACGGCGCCGCGATGATCCTGTTTCTCGATCAGGGCCTTCGCGTTCGTCATGTGGTCGACCGGCTTGTCGCGGCTGCAACCGACGAGGAACACGCTGGCGACGGCGCAGGCCAGGAGGGCGGTGCGCAGATGCTGGGGTTGCTGGTTCATTCTGGTTCGTTCTCCGAGGGGCGATCGACGGGTCGGGTGGGGACTCGATCGACGAGTGATACCGGTCCGTGAAAGCGTGCGTGGGGGCAGCAGGGCCGCTCAGCGAATGCCGAAGCGGCGCATCAGGTCGTAGAGCGTCGGGCGGCTGACGCCAAGCATCTCCGCGGCGCGGGCGATGTTGCCGTCGACCTTGCCGAGCACCTGCATGATGGCGCCGCGCTCCGCGTCGTCGCGGACCTGTCGCAGGTTGAAGATCTTCGGTTCGATCCCGTCGACTTCGAGTGCGAGGTCCTCGGCCGCGATGAACTGGCCGTCGGCCATGATCACCGCACGCTTCATGCAGTTCTCGATCTCGCGCACGTTGCCCGGCCAGCCGTAGGCCTCGATGGCCGCGAGGGCGTCGTCGCTCAGCACGAGCTGCTTGCGGTTCTGCGCGGCGCTGAAGCGCTGGATGAACGCACGGGCGAGGAGCGATGCGTCGCCCTGGCGCTGGCGCAGCGGCGGGATGTCCACGACGATCTCGGAGAGGCGATAGAACAGGTCCTCGCGAAAGCGCCCGACCTTGATCTGCTCCTTCAGGTTCTGGTGCGTCGCGCACACGATGCGCACGTCGACCGGAATCTCCTCGCGGCCGCCGAGGCGCTCGACCACGCGCTCCTGCAGGAAGCGCAGCAGCTTGGCCTGCAGCGCGCCGGGCAGGTCGCCGATCTCGTCGAGGAAGAGCGTGCCGCCGTCTGCGTACTCGATCTTTCCCCTGGTCTGCTTGGCGGCGCCGGTGAAGGCGCCGCGCTCGTAGCCGAACAGCTCGCTCTCGAGCAGGTTCTCGGGGATCGCCGCGCAGTTGAGCGCGATGAACTTCTTGTCCTTGCGTGTCGACAGGTCGTGCAGGCCGCGCGCGAGCAGTTCCTTGCCGGTGCCGCTCTCGCCGAGCAGCAGCACGGTGACGTCCGACGGCGCGAGCCGTTCGATGTTGCGGCAGATGCGCAGCATCGCGGGATCGCGCGTCAGCAGACCCGCGAGCGGCAGCTTCATGTTGACGCTCTGCAGCAGGCTGTTCTCGCGCTGCAGGCCCGCCAGCCGGTAGGCGCGCTCGACGACCAGCGCCAGCAGTTCGGGCTCGAACGGCTTGGTGTAGAAGTCGTAGGCGCCGAGCCCGATCGCCTTGACCGCGTTGGAGCGATCGTTCTGGCCGGTGATCATGATCACCTTCGTGTCGGGGGCGGCCGACAGCATCTCCGCGAGCAGCGCGAAGCCCTCGGACGTGCTGTCCGGATCGGGCGGCAGCCCGAGGTCCATCGTGACCACGGCGGGCTCGTAGCGACGCAGTTGCGCCATCGCGGACGCACGGTCCTCGGCGACCACGACCTCGTACTGATCGAAGCTCCAGCGCATCTGCTTCTGGATGCCGGGGTCGTCCTCGACGACCAGCAGGATCGGCTTGGCGTCCGCTTCCTTCACCTTCGTGCGCGCACTGAGGCGTTCGACCTCGGCTGCGTCATTCATCACGGACTCCATGTTCAGGCTACCGCTGCAGGCCGCAGCAGGGGCAATGCGATCGAGAACAGCGTGCCTTCGGTCTCTCGGCTGTGAACATCGAGCTGTCCGCCCAGCTCCCGGATGTATTCCCGGCTTTCGTAGATTCCGATGCCCATTCCATTCTTCTTGGTGGATTCGAAGGGCTTGAACAGGCGGGTGCGGATGAAGTCTTCGCTCATCCCGACGCCGCTGTCCTCGACTTCGATTATTGCAGACTGATGCTCGGCCCGAACACGGACTTCGATGGTCCCGCTCGACGGTGTTGCTTCGGCAGCATTCTGCAAAAGATGACCGACGACGCGGTCGAGCCGCTCGCGGTGCGCCATCGTGCGGATCCCCGGCGCGTCGACCAGGATCGTCGGTCGCGGCGACAGCGGTGCCTTGGACTTGAGCGCGGACAGCACGACGTCCTGCAGGTCGACCGGCGTCGGCTCGTCGGCCGGCACCGTCCCGACGCGCAGCTGCAGCAGCAGCCGCTTCATCTTGTCGACGGCGTTGTCGACCGTGTCGAGCATGTCGTCCTGGAACTCGGGGTTGTCGCGATGCTTGGTCGCGTTGCTGAGCATCAGCGACAACTGGGCGACCAGGTTCTTGAGGTCGTGGACGACGAACGCCGACATGCGGTTGAACGACTCGAACTGGCGGGCGACCAGCAGCGCGCGGTTGGCGTTGAGCTGCGCGAGCGTGCTGGCGACCTGGCGCCCCGCGGTCTTGAGCAGGTCGTTGACCTCCCAGTTGATGTTGATCTTGGTGCGCGCCGGCAGCAGCACGATGAAGCCGAACAGGTCGTCGTGCAGCATCAGCGGAATCACCAGCCAGGTCTCGTCGTCGTCCTTCAGCCAGTCGGGGACGACCAGGTTGCCGTAGGTCGGGTGGGTGGCCCGGACCTCGTCAAGGTTGATCACCCATTCCTTTTCCTGGAGGAAACGGGCGAGCGCGCCGTCCTGTGGCTCGGGGTCGTCGCGCAGCAGCGGCGCCTGCCAGTGCGCGACGCGCTCGTAGCGCGGCTGGTCCTGCTTGACCCACAGGCCGCCGCCGCGCGCCTCGACCAGGTTGGCGATGCCGCGCACGGCGCGCGCGCCGAAGCTCTCGTCATGGCCTTCCTCGGTCAGCTCGCGCGTCAGGCGCAGCCATTCCTCGCGGTAGTCGTAGCGGTAGCTGAAGAAGTTCTTGTTGATGAAGACCTTCAGCCGCGCGCGCCAGGTTCCCGAGACGACGATCAGCGCGAGGCCGATCAGCCCCGCGAAGACGACGGTGGTCTGCAGCACGCCGCCCCAGGTGCCGCCGAAGAAGCGGATGTAGTAGCCCGCCGCCGAGACGATCAGCAGGTAGGTACCGGCCGACAGCAGTGCGGTGGACTGGAAGACCATGCGCCGCGACACCGCGATGTCGAGCGACCACTGCGGATTGCGGGCCGCGGAGATCGCGACCAGCGGGATCGTCACCAGGTTGATGAAGCCGCGCGCCGCCCACAGCTCGATGTCCATCTGCCGGAACAGCATCGCGTCGGCGAAGAGGGCGAGGTCGTACGCGAACAGGCCGCCGACGCCCAGGCAGAAGAACTTGATGCTCCAGCGGTCGTCGGGCGCGGTACCGCGGTAGACCTGCTCGGTGAGCATCAGCGCCACGATCGACACCAGCACCCGGCCGCCGAAGTACACCGACGGAGAGAGGATCTCGAGGGGGCTCAGGCGGAAGCCCTCGATCACCAGCGATCCCGCGACCGTGATCACGCCCAGCCACAGCAGGCGCGGCATGCGCCGGGACAGCGGCGCGACGGCGTCGTTCGCGCTCGGCTTCACGAGGCGTTGCGGTCGGGTCAGCAGGTAGCCGATGAACGCGAACCAGCTCGCGTCGCGCACCACCTCGAGGACGCCCGACGCGGGGACCGCGCCGTTCAGGTGGGCGATGCCCGCCGCGACGCTGGCCGACCACAGCATGCCGGCGACGGCCGCGCCGACCAGCAGGATGCCGGACAGCGCACGCCGGTCGCGCGAGCGCCACGAGACCACCAGCAGGGTCGCCAGCAGCGCGTATCCGGCGGCGGCGATTCCGTAGCCCCAGAAGCCCCACTCGGCGATCGTCTGGATCGCGGCCTTGTCCATCACGATCGGGCGCGCGACATCAACGGGCGCCCTTGCCCCACAGCACCACCTCGACGGTCTCGACCAGGATCAGCAGGTCGAGGAACAGCGTGTGGTTCTTCACGTAGTACAGGTCGTACTGGAGCTTCTGCGACGCGTCGTCGAGCGACGCGCCGTACGGATAGCGGACCTGCGCCCAGCCGGTGATGCCCGGCTTGACGCTGTGACGGGCCGCGTAGAACGGGATGTCCTGCACGAGCTGCCGGACGAAGAACGGGCGCTCCGGCCGCGGGCCGACGAAGCTCATCTCGCCTCGCAGGACATTGATGATCTGCGGCAGTTCGTCGATCCGCGTGCGGCGGATGAAGCGGCCGATCGGCGTGATGCGGGTGTCGTTGGACTTGGCCCACTTGGGCTTGCCGTCCCGCTCCGCGTCGCTGCGCATGCTGCGGAACTTGAGGATCTCGAACACGCGGCCGCCCTGGCCGACGCGTTCCTGGCGATAGAAGATCGGGCCGTTGTCCTGGAGCTTGATGAGCAGCGCCGTGACGGCGATCACCGGCAGCGTGCACAGCAGCAGCATGCCGCTGGCGAGCACGTCGAACAGTCGCTTGACGGTCTCGCGCAACAGGCCCTGACGGCAGCCTTCGCCGAACACCAGCCAGCTCGCCTTGAGGCTGTCGAGGCGGATCTGGCCCATCTCGCGCTCGAAGAACGACTGCAGGTCGGTGATCTGGATGCCGCGCAGCTTGCAGTCGAGGAGCTGGCTGACGGGCAGGGCGCCACCGCGCTGCTCGCGCATCGCGATGATGATTTCGTGGACGCCGAACTGCTGTGCGGCTTCGCTGACCGACATCGTGATCGGCAGGATGCGCGCGTTGGTGACGGCGACGTCGCCGGTGGTCAGCGGATGCACGCCGACGACCTCGATCGACTGCTTTCGGGAGTTCGACGAGACCAGCTCGAGGATGCCCCGGGCCTGCTCGCCGGCGCCGAGGATCAGCACGCGCTTCTTCAGCACGCCGAAGGCGGTCCAGCGAAAGAAGACGGTCCGCACGATCAGCAACGACGCGAACGCGATCGTCGCGGTGTACGCGAAGACGCCCCGGCCGATGTACGTGTCCGGGAACATGTAGAACACGACGCTCATCAGCGCGCTGCCGGCGGCGAACGCGATGATCGTGCGGTTGAGGATCGACACGAACGATTCGGGGTGCTCGTCCTGGTACAGCCCCAGCGCCGCCATCACGACGATCATGAAGAACGCGAACAGCATCGCCTCGGGCGTGAAGAGGGCCGCGCCGCTCAGGCTCGCCGGGGGAAAGCGGATGGCGACGCCCGCCAGGCTGGCGCCCAGCAGCAACACGCATTCGATCAGCATCAGCAGCACGATGCGGATCGAAATGTAATGACTGAATACGCGGATCATCGAACCATCCAGTTTCGCGGAACTTGTCGGAAAGCGTCTTCGAAATGCGACGCGGAGACGTTGTGGCGACGGGTATGACGTACAAGAAACATGCCCGCCCGCCGAGGCGCCTCGATCCGGGTCGCAAGAAGGCGCGCCCTCGGCTAAGCGTGCTGCAAAGCGGCAAGTCGTCCGCCGATCGGGGTCTGGCGGGCCGCGCACTTTCCGGTGGGAAGTGTCAAAAAACGTCAGTAAATGACAGGTAGCAACCAGAAACCCCGGCGTGAAAGGAGGGCTTTGCTCGCCTTTCCCGGCGCCATTATCCGCACGGAAGATCGGGCGTCCGACCTAGCCGGGACACGGGCGGACGCCTAGGCCGGGGCAATCGGCGACCGTGTCGCGCCTCCGGACGTGTTTCCCGGGGGTGACGCGTCCTGCCGGCCAGCGCTGCCGCACGACGGCGAGCGGGTGGCGGCTCGCGGCCCTTTCCCTGGCGTCCGTGCGGCGCGGCGACGCCCGGCTGTTGTTTGGTCGGCACACTTGTTGCTCGATATCGCCCGAGTCGAGATTTCGTCTGCGTTGCCGATATCTCAACGGCAATGTCCGCTTGCTAGAATCGTCGACCGGCCCGCGCCCCGCATGACGGAGTCGATCTCTTCGATCCCAGGGCGAAGGCTTTTCGAGAAATTAAATCGTTATCAGGGAGAGTCGGCCATGCCGGATCGTATGTCGCGTGCGGGAATTTGGACTGGTTGGCCTGAAGGACTGCCGCGAGGGTTCGGTCGCCTGGCGCTCGCCTGCATGACGGTGGTCGCCGTGGCCGTCTCGGGTTGCGCGTCGAAGATCCCCATGGCGCCCGCCCAGCTGGACGCGAACAACGACTACGCCTACCTGATCGGACCGGGCGACAACCTCAACATCGTCATCTGGCGCAATCCCGAGCTGTCGTCGAGCGTGCCGGTCCGCCCGGACGGCATGATCACGACGCCGCTGGTCGAGGACATCAAGGCGACCAACAAGACGCCGACCCAGCTCGCGCGCGAGATCGAGAAGGCGCTCACCAAGTACATCCAGGATCCGATCGTCACGATCATCGTGACCGGCTTCGTCGGCCCGTACAGCGAGCAGATCCGCATCGTCGGCCAGGCATCGCGTCCGCAGACGCTGCCGTACCGCCAGAACATGTCGATCCTCGACGTGATGATCCAGGTGGGCGGCCTCACTGACTTCGCCGCGGGCAATCGCGCCACGATCCTGCGGACCCGCGAAGGCAACGCCCAGTACCGCGTGCGCCTGAACGACCTGCTGCAGAAGGGCGATGTCAGCGCCAACGTCGACATGCGACCGGGCGACGTGCTGATCATCCCCGAGAGCTATTTCTGATCGTGCGGCGAGGGCCGGCGCGCGGCGCCCGTCCTCGCTCGCGCGTTCCCCGTCACCCGTCTTGCCCCACCCGCCAATGCTTACGCGACTAATCAGAAGAGAAGCGTCATGAACGAGATCGTCGAACAGTTCCGCCGTGCCCTGAGGGACATCTGGCTCCACCGCTGGATCGGCCTGATCGCGGCGTGGCTCATCGTCATCGTGGGCGCGGTGTCGGTCTATCTGATGCCCGACCAGTACGAAGCGTCGGCACGGGTGTATGTCGACACCCAGTCGGTGCTCAAGCCGCTGATGTCGGGCCTGACCGTCGAGCCCAATCTCGACCAGCAGATCGCGATGATGAGTCGCACGCTGATCAGCCGGCCCAACATCGAGAAGGTCGTCGGCATGTCCGACCTCAACCTGTCGGCCAAGACCAACGATCAGACCGAAAGCCAGATCGACTACCTGACCCGCGCGATCGACCTGCGCAGCAGCGGTGGCCTGAACCTGTACACGATCGCGTTCCGCAACTCGAATCCGGATTCGGCCCGCAAGGTCGTCCAGTCGCTGCTGACGATCTTCGTCGAGTCGAACCTGGGCAACAAGCGCAAGGACTCGGACACGGCGCGCCGCTTCATCGACGACCAGATCAAGGCCTACGAGCAGAAGCTGACGCAGGCCGAGAACGCGCTCAAGGAATTCAAGATCAACAACCTGGCCACGATGTCGGGCAACGGGAAGGACTACTTCACGCAGATGTCCGAGGCCGGCAACGAACTCGCGACGGCCCGCCTGGCGCTCGAGGAGGCCGAGAACGGCCGCACCGCGCTGCGGCGCCAGATGGCCGGCGAGGACACGGTCCTGCTCGGCAACGGCAGCGGTGGCGGCGACGGCACGCAGGGCGTCTCGATGCCCGAGCTCGACGGCCGGATCATGTCGCTCAAGAAGAATCTCGACGAGATGCGCCTGCGCTTCACCGACGCGTATCCGGACATCATCTCCACGAAGCGGATCATCAAGGAGCTCGAAGAGCAGAAGAAGACCGAGGTCGCCGCCATGGTGAAGGCGTCGCCGACCCGCTCGCCGCTGGGCAACAACCCGGTCTACCAGCAGCTGCAGGTTCAGCTCGCGCAGGCCGAGTCCGACGTCGCGTCGCTGCAGACCCGCGTCGCCTCTTACGAGGCGCGCTACAACAGGCTCAAGGCCGCGGCCAACAACGTGCCCAAGATCGAGGCCGACCTGCAGCAGCTCAACCGCGACTACGAAGTCAACAAGGCCAACTACGAGAAGCTGATCGGCCGTCGCGAGTCGGCTCAGATGTCGAGCGACATGGACGCGTCCGCCGGCCTCGTCGAGTTCCGCGTGATCGACCCGCCGCGCGTGTCGCCGCGTCCGGTCGCGCCGAACCGCGTGATGCTCGTGTCGATGGTGTTCCTCGGGGCGCTGGCCGGTGGGATCGGCGTGGCCTTCCTGATGGGCCAGATCCGCCCGACCTTCTCCGATCGCAAGGCGCTCCGCGAAGTTTCCGGACTGCCGATCCTCGGGACGGTGACGATGATCTGGACCGACGGTCAGGTCCGTGCGCGTCGTCGCAAACTGACGTGGTTCGTCGCTGGTGCGGCGGGACTGGTGTGCCTCTACGGCGCAGGTCTCGCATTCTTTCTCGCGCGTTCGGTCGCGGCCTAGGAGAGTAACGTGAGTCTCATCGAACGCGCCGTCAAGCGCATGGACGAAATCCCCGCGGCCCCGTTCCGCGCCGACCCGCAACTGCGCGAGGCCGTCGAGGAGCCGGAGTTCCCGGAGGCCGATTTCGGCCGACTGCAGCCGGTCCAGCCGGGCATCCATTCGGTGGCCCAGCCGGCGGCTGCCGCGGAAGCGCTTCGCGAACCGGCGATGCGCAATCTCGAGCCTGCCCGCGATGACGACTGGGCGGTCCCGACGCCGGAAGAACTCCGCGGCGGGAACCCGGTGCCGTCGCGCAGCAAGAGCGTCACCATCGACCTGCAGCGCATGCGCGAAGGCGGAATGATCGCGCCCGATGGCGACAAGACGCCGCTGGCCGAGGAATTCCGCGTCATCAAGCGTCCGCTGCTGAAGAACGCCTTCGGCAGCGGGGCTTCGATCCGCAACGGCAACCTGATCATGGTCACCAGCGCCTTCCCGCGCGAAGGCAAGAGCTTCTGCGCGATCAACCTCGCCATGAGCATCGCGATGGAACGGGACCGCACGGTGCTGCTGGTCGACGCCGACGTCGCGCGTCCGTCGATCCCGCAGAAGTTCGGTATCGCGCCGGACGTCGGGCTGATGGACGTGCTGCTCGATTCGCACGTCAGCCTGTCCGACGCGATCGTGCGCACCAACGTCAACAAGCTCGCGCTGCTGCCGGCCGGCCGTCCGCACCGCCAGGCGACGGAGCTGCTCGCCAGCGAAGCCATGGCGAACCTGCTCGCCGAGCTGAGCGAGCGGTATTCCGATCGCATCGTGATCTTCGATTCGCCGCCGCTGCTGGTCACCACCGAAGCGCGCACGCTGGCCGCCAACATGGGCCAGATCGTGATGGTCGTCGAGTCCGACAACACCACGCACGAGGCACTGCGCGAAGCCCTCGCCACGATCGAATCGTGCGACGTGGTCGGCATGGTCCTCAACAAGGGGCGACGCTCCAACCCGGGTGACAGCTACGGCTACTATGGCTATTGACCCACGACGATTGCGTCGAGGGCGGTTCCCGAAACAAGTACTGCGCTGGAGGATCCTGACGGTCGCCGCGGTCGCGGTCGTCGCGCAGTCGTCTCCGTTCGGTGCCGCTGCGCAGGATGCCTCGGCCGCCGTGGGCGGCGGTGGCGCGCCGCGCGACCCGTGGCGCATCGGCTACGGCGTGTCGGTGAACGAGACCTGGTCGGACAACATCAACCTGCAGTCGACCGGCAACGAGCGCTCCGACTTCGTCACGTCGATCTCGCCGAGCATCAGCTTCACGCGCCTGAGTTCGCGCCTGACGGCCTCGTTCAACTACGCGCCGCAGTTCCTCTTCTACGCGAATGGGACCAACGGCAGCCAGTTGCGCAATTCGCTGTCGGCGAACAGCCGGGCGATCGTGGTGCCGAACCTGCTCACCTTCGACGCGGGCGTGGCCATCTCGCAACAGAACATCTCGCCGTTCGGTACGCAGGCCGCCAACACGGTCAACGGATCGACCAACCGTGCGGAGACGCGAAGCTACTCGTTCGGACCCACGCTGCGGTCGCGGCTCGACCGGGACCTGACGTACTCGGCCGGCTACCAGTTCTACGGATCCGGTTCCAACAACTCGGGCTACGCGAGCAGCCACACGAACGTGCTGTTCGGGCAGTTCCAGACCAGCACCTCGTTCCGTGACCTCGGTTTCGGCGGCAACTTCAACCGTTCCGACCAGAACTACGGCGGGAGCAACGAGATCGTCACCGAGCAGGCGGGTGCGCAGGCGACCTACGTCGTCACGCCGTCGTTCCACCTCGTCGGCAACATCGGCTACGACCGCAGCCGCTATCCGACGACCGGCCAGCCCGACCTGAAGGGCCCGTCGTATTCCGGCGGCTTCGACTGGGAGCCCACGCACCACACGTCGTTCAACGTGCAGGTGGGACACCGGTACTTCGGCCCCACGGCCAACATCGTGCTGCGCCAGACGACGTCGAAGCTCGCGCTGACCGCGGTCTACAGCCGCGACCAGACCACGTCGAACGGATCGGGCCTCACGCGGGTCCAGGACCCGAACTACGCGTTGTTCGACCAGCTCTTCCTGCCGACCATCCCGGATCCGATCCTGCGCGCCCAGGCCGTCGCGGCGGCGCTCGCGCAGTTCGGGCTGCCGGTCACGCAGTACGGCGTGGCGGGCTTCCTGTCGAACAACCTGTTCGTGCAGAAGCGCGCCCAGGTGTCGCTCGCGCTGCTCGGTCTGCGCAACACGGTCACCTTCGACGTCTCCCGGACCGAGTCGCAGGGCCTGTCGGCGATCACGTCGGGCTTCGACGTGTTCAACCAGTCGTCGCGCTTCGCGACCACGGCCTACTCCGCCAACTGGAGCCATCGGCTCGGACCGCGGACCAGCCTGGCCGCGACCGTCTCGAAGAGCCACAGCCAGGCGCTCGAGGGCATCGGCGACTCGCGTCAGCGGCTCTTCACCGTGTCGATGACGCGCCAGTTCCAGCAGCATCTGTCGGGCAGCCTGCTCTATCGCAACACCACGCAGACGAGCAACAACGGCAATTCGTCGGGCTTTTATTCCGGCAACTATCGCGAAAACGCGGTGCTGGGTTCCTTGCGTCTGTACTACTGAATCGAGCTACTGAACCGAGGCGGTCATGTACGAAACGTTCTATGGATTGACGGGCAAGCCGTTCCAGCTCAATCCCGATCCCGCGTTCTTCTTCCGCAGCCGGGGTCACGGCCGCGCGATGGCCTACCTCGACTACGGGGTCCACCAGGCCGAAGGCTTCATCGTCGTCACCGGCGACGTCGGCGCGGGCAAGACGACGCTGGTGCGCAACCTGCTGCGTTCGCTCGCACCGGGCAACCTCGTCGCCAAGCAGATCGTCAGCACGCAGCTCGATGCCGACGACATGCTGCGCATGGTGGCCGGCGCGTTCTTCGGCGTGCAGCCTGAGCTGCCGGACAAGGCCGGGCTGCTGCTCGGCCTGGAGCGCTATTTCCGTCGCCTGCAGCTCGAAGGCAAGCGGGCGCTGCTGATCGTCGACGAGGCGCAGAACCTGACGCCGCGCGCGGTCGAGGAGCTGCGCATGCTGTCCAACTTCCAGACCAACGAGCGGTCGCTGCTGCAGAGCTTCCTGCTCGGCCAGCCCGAGTTCCGGCAGATCATGCAGCAGCCCGACATGCGACAGCTGCGCCAGCGCGTGATCGCGTCGTATCACCTCGGGCCGCTGGGTCCCGAGGAGACCCAGGCGTACGTCGAGCACCGGCTCGGCCTGGTCGGCTGGCAGAACAACCCGAGCTTCGAGCCGGGTGCGTTCGCGGCGATCCACGAGGCCACCGAAGGCATTCCGCGCCAGATCAACGTGCTGTGCGACCGCGTGCTGCTGGCGGCCTTCCTCGGCGAGAAGCACAACCTGACCGAAAGTGACGTTTCCGGCGTGGCGCAGGAGCTTCGGACCGAATTGCGCGGCGGGCTGTCCGACGAGGAAGCCGATGCGGCGGCGGCGGGAAACATCGCGTATCCGGCCTACGCCCCGTCGCTGTCCCTCGTGAGCGGGACCGGAAGCTTCGCCCGCGGTGTCGTGCCGGGCACGGCCGACGGCGTGCTGCTCAACGGCCTCGCGGAGCAGGTACATCTCTTGCAACAGTCGGTGGCGAGCGTCGCGCGCACGCTGGACCAGCTCCGCGCGACCGCGGCCGCACCCGCACCGACCGAAACGAACGACGAGCGGCCCGCGCAGGCCGGCGGCATGGAGTGAAGAAGTGACCGGGATCGATCCGCACGCACAGGACCACGAACGCGACGCACCCTCGCGGGCCGTCCGGCCGATCGTGTGCGTCGTCGGCGCGCGACCCAACTACATGAAGATGGCGCCGATCATCCGGGCGCTGGCGGCGCACGGCGACGCGGTGCCGCCGATCCTGGTCCACACCGGACAGCACTACGACGCGGCGATGAACGACAGCTTCTTCACCGCGCTCGGCATGCCGCGGCCGGCGGTGAACCTCGAAGTGGGTTCGGCCAGCCATGCGGTGCAGACGGCCGAGATCATGAAGCGCTTCGAGCCGGTGCTGGAGACCTACAACCCGGCGGCGGTCCTCGTCGTCGGCGACGTGAACTCCACGATCGCCTGCGCGCTGGTGGCGGCCAAGAAGGGCGTGCCGGTGGTGCACGTCGAGGCCGGCCTGCGCAGCTACGACCGCGCGATGCCCGAAGAGATCAATCGCGTCCTCACCGACCAGATCGCCGACCTGCTGTACACCACCGAACGGTCCGCGGCCGCCAACCTGCACGCCGAAGGCATCGGCGACGAACGCATCGTGTTCGTCGGCAACGTGATGATCGACACGCTGCTCGCCAATCGCGCGTCGGCGATCGCCGCGGGCACGACGCTGGCGGGTCTGCCGATCGCCCCGGCCGCGCTGTCCGGCGGCTACGGCGTCGTCACGCTGCACCGGCCGTCCAACGTCGACGACCGCGACACGCTGGTGCGCCTGCTCGGCGCGCTGCGGGAGATCGCCGAGCGGCTGCCGCTGGTCCTGGCGCTGCATCCGCGCACCCGCGCCCGCATCGACGAGTTCGGCCTCGCCGGCACGCTGCCCGCGGATCGCGTGGCGATCCTGCCACCCCAGGGCTATCTGGAGATGCTCGGCCTGATGGCGACGGCCACGTTGGTGCTGACCGATTCCGGCGGCCTTCAGGAAGAGACCACCGCGCTCGGCGTGCCGTGCCTCACGTTGCGCGAGAACACCGAGCGGCCGATCACGATCGCGGAAGGCACCAACACGCTGTGCGGCACCGATGCGCGACGCATCGTCGACGAGGCGATGGAGATCCTCGCGACCGGCGGCAAGCGGGGCAGGGCGCCCGAGCTGTGGGACGGCCATGCCGCCGAGCGCATCGCGCTGCATCTGGCCGGCTGGATCGCCGCGAGGAATGCGCCGGCCCTCGCATCCGGCCCCGTCGCCGCGACGCCCGCGCTGCCGGTCAGGAAGGCGGCCTGACATGTACACCCATCTCGTCTCCACGCCGGCCGTCGAGCGCTTCCAGGAATCGCAGTCGCGGCGCGATGCGCTGCGGACCCACGCGGACCAGGCGGTCAACGCGCTGACGATCGACGTCGAGGACTACTTCCAGGTCTCGGCCTTCGCGCCGTTCATCGCGCGCAGCGACTGGGACGGCATCCCGTGCCGCGCCGAGGCGAACGTCCAGCGCATCCTGGCGCTGCTCGCGAAACACGACACGAAGGCGACCTTCTTCACGCTCGGCTGGGTGGCCGAACGGCACCCCGGCATCGTCCGCGCGATCGTCGAGCAGGGTCACGAGCTGGCCAGCCACGGCTACGGCCACCTGCGGGCGTCCGACCAGACGCGTGCCGAGTTCACCGAGGACATCGTGCGCGCCAAGGGCCTGCTCGAGGACCTCGGCGGCGTCGCGGTGACCGGGTATCGCGCGCCGAGCTTCTCGATCAACCAGGACAACCTCTGGGCGCTCGAGTGCATCCGCGAGGCCGGCTATCGCTACAGCTCGAGCATCTATCCGGTCAAGCGCGACCACTACGGCATGCCCGACGCACCGCGCTTCGCGTACGCGTCGCTGCCCGATCTCGTCGAGGTGCCGCCGACCACGGTCGAACTCTTCAACCGCAACTGGCCCGCGGCCGGCGGCGGCTTCTTCCGCCTGCTGCCGTACGCGCTGTCGCGCTGGCTGCTCCAGCGCGTCAACCGGGTCGACGGCGAGTCTTGCATGTTCTATTTCCATCCGTGGGAAGTGGACCCGTCGCAGCCCCGCGTGGCCGGCATCGACGCCAAGACGCGCTTTCGCCACTACGTCAATCTGCACCGGATGGAAGATCGCCTCGGCCACTTGCTGCGGGACTTCCGCTGGGACCGCGCCGATCGCGTCTTCCTGCGCGACGTGGCCTGACGCATCGATCCACCGCCACCGATGAACGTCGAATCCTTCGAAACCCTGCGCCCCGCCGGCGGGACGCCTTTCGCGATGCTGGACGTCGCGAGCGCCCTGGCCACCGGCGTGCCGGTCCACGCGTCGCCGTCGACCGTCGCGCGCACCATGGTGCGTGAGCTGGGCGACGCCGACGTCGCGCGCTGGGACGCGTTCGTGATGGCCTCGTCCGAAGCGACCTTCTTCCATCGCGCAGCCTGGCGCGGCGTGATCGAGGACGTGTTCGGCCATCGCACGGTGTTCCTGTTCGCGGAGCGCGACGGCCAGGTCGTCGGGGTGCTGCCCCTCGCGCGCCAGAAGAGCCTGCTGTTCGGCGACGCGCTGATCTCGCTGCCGTTCTGCGTCTACGGCGGCGTCGTCGCGCAGGATCGCGCGGCCGCCGACGCGCTGCTCGACGCGGCGGTTGCGCGGGCCAGCGACCTCGGCGTCGGCCACCTCGAGTGCCGCGGCATGCGGCGTCATCGCGACGCGTGGACGACGACCGATCTCTACGTCACGTTCCGCAAGGACATCGGGGCCGACGACGAGGCCAACATGCTGGCGATCCCGCGCAAGCAGCGGGCGATGGTCCGCAAGGGCATCAAGGCCGGTCTCGTCAGCGCGGTCGACGACGACCTCGACCGCTTCTTCGCGCTGTATGCCGACAACGTCCATCGCCACGGCACGCCGGCGCAGTCGCGCCGCTACTTCGAGACGCTCAAGAACACCTTCGGCGACGACTGCCAGGCCCTGACCGTCGTCACGCCGGACGGCAAGGCGGTGTCCAGCGTGCTCAGCTTCCTGTTTCGCAACGAGGTCCTGCCGTACTACGCGGGCGACGCGGTCGTCTCGCGCGAGACCGCGGCCAACGACTTCAAGTACTGGGAGCTGATGCGCCGCTCGGCCGCCGACGGCCGCACGCTGTTCGACTACGGCCGCAGCAAGGTCGGCACCGGCCCCTACGACTTCAAGCGCAACTGGGGCTTCGTGCCGCAGCCGCTCGCCTACGAATACAAGCTGATCCGCGCGACCGAGGTGCCGGAGAACAATCCGCTGAACCCGAAGTACCGCGCGTTCATCGCGCTGTGGCAGAAGCTGCCGCTGTCGGTCGCCAATCGCCTCGGTCCCCACATCGCGCGGAGCCTCGGCTGATGGAAGACCTCCTGTTCCTCGCGCACCGCATTCCCTACCCGCCGAACAAGGGCGACAAGCTGCGCTCGTACCACGTGCTCAAGCACCTCGCGAAGCGCTATCGCGTCCACGTGGGCACGTTCATCGACGACGCCGACGACTGGCAGCACGTTTGCACCGTCAAGGCCCTTTGTGGCGGCGAGATGCTGTGCCTGCCGCTGTCGCCGCGCCGCGCCAAGCTGCGCAGCGTGGTGGGTCTGGCGACCGGCGAGGCGCTGGCGCTGCCGTACTACCGCAACGCGCGCATGACGCGCTGGGTCGAGGACCTCGTCGAGCGCAAGCGGGTGCGCCGCGTCGTGGTGTTCTCGTCGCCGATGGCGCAGTACGTCAACGATCTCGAGGACGTGGAGCGCCTGATCGACTTCGTCGACGTCGACTCCGACAAGTGGAACCAGTACGCGAAGGCCAGCGGCCGCGGGATGGCGTGGATCTATCGTCGCGAGGCCGAACGCCTGCTCGCGTTCGAGCGCTACAGCGCGTCGCGCGCGATCGCCAGCGTATTCGTCACGCGGCCCGAATCCGCGCTGTTCCGGCGGCTCGCCGGCGACCTGATCTCGCCGGTCCTGACGGTCGAGAACGGCGTCGATGCCGAGTTCTTCTCGCCCGACCACACCGACGCGCCCGCGGGCTGGCGCCACCGTCGCGGCGACGCGGGCAACCACAGCGTCGTCTTCACCGGCGCGATGGACTACAAGCCCAACATCGATGCGGCCGCCTGGTTCAGCCGCGAGGTGCTGCCGCTGATCCGCCACCAGCTGCCCGACGCGACCTTCTGGATCGTCGGCGCCCGGCCCACCGCCGAGGTTCGCTCGCTCGCGCGCGCCGACGAGATCCACGTGACGGGCACGGTCGCCGAAGTGCGGCCGTATCTCGCGCATGCCGGCGTCGTGGTCGTGCCGATGCGGCTCGCGCGCGGCATCCAGAACAAGGCGCTCGAGGCGATGGCGATGGCTGCGGCGACCGTCGTCTCGAACACGTCGGCGCTCGCGATCAACGCCGTGCCGGGCCGCGACTTCCAGGTCGCCGACGACGCCGACGGATTCGCGCGCGCCGTCGTCGAGCTGCTCAACGATCCCGTCGCCCGCGCCGCGCTCGGCAGTGCGGGGCGCCAGGCGGTGCTCGAGAACTACGACTGGTCGCGCAACCTGGCCCGCATCGATCGCTGCTTCGATTCCGGCTTCGACCGCAGCGTCGACCAGCTCTTCGAGATCACGCCGCGCGACGCGGACCCGAATGCCATTGCCCCGGGACAGCGCTTCAAGCGCCGCAATCCGCCGGGCCCGTTGCTGGCCACCGAAGTCGAACATGCCTGAAGCCCGCGCCACCACCGTCGACGGCGTGTCGATCGGACCTGCCAAGGCCGGCCCCGGCGCGCGGGCACGGCGCCCGGCCGGCGAGCCGTCGCACGGTGCGCCGCTCGATCCGTCTCCGCCGGTACGGGCGGCCGTCGTCGTGTCGCCGTGGCGTCGCGCCGGGCTGCTGTTCGCGTTCGGCTTCGCGGCGCTGATCGCGATCTACATCGACACGGTGCTCGACCTGTGGGACGGCTGGGGTCGCACCGGCACGTTCGCGCACGGCTACGTCATCTTCCCGGTCAGCGCCTGGCTGATCTGGCGCCTGCGCCATCGGCTCGCGACCACGGTGCCGAAGGCGCAGCCGCTTGCGCTGATCCCGCTCGTCGGTTGCGGCCTGTTCTGGCTGGCCGGGCACTCGGCCGGCGTGCACGCGCCGGAGCAGTACGCGTTCGTCGCCATGGTGCCGTGCCTGGTCTGGGCGATCTTCGGCAACGACGTCACGAAGCGCATCCTGTATCCGCTCGCGTTCCTGTTCTTCGCGGTGCCGGCAGGCGACTTCCTCATGCCGACCCTGATGGACCACACCGCGGACTTCACAGTCGCCGCGCTGCGGCTGAGCGGCGTGCCGGTGTTCCGCGAAGGCAACTACTTCACGATCCCGAGCGGCAGCTGGTCGGTGGTCGAGGCCTGCAGCGGCCTGCGCTACCTGATCGCGTCGATCACGCTCGGCTTCCTGTTCGCGTATCTCAACTACCGCGGTCCGTGGCGCCGCGCGGCCTTCATCGTCGCGTCGATCCTCGTGCCGATCGTCGCCAACTGGGTCCGCGCGTACATGATCGTGATGCTGGCCCACCTGTCGAGCAACGTGCTCGCGACCGGAGTCGACCACCTGATCTACGGCTGGCTGTTCTTCGGCCTCGTGATGATGCTGCTGTTCTGGGTCGGCAACTTCTGGCGCGACGACGACGAGGCCGATCTCGCTCCGCCCCCGGTCGACGCAGCGGCACCCGTCGCGCCGACCGGCGGCACGCCCACGCGCGGTTTCGCGCTGATGACCGCCGCGGTGATCGCGGTCGCGGCGCCATGGCCGGCGCTGGGCAACTTCGTCGAGCGCCTCGCGGACAGCGCGCACCCGGGCCGCATCGCGATCGACGGGATCGCCGGATGGCAGAAGGCGGAGTCGTTCAGCAGCTTCGCGCCGCACTACCTGAACGCGCGGACGACCGAGAACACCACGCTCGCGTCCGGCGACCGCAAGGTGGCGCTGTTCGTCGCCTACTACAGCGGCCAGCTGAGCAACGGCTCGCTGGTCACGTACGGCAACGAGGTCGTGGTCGTCAACGACAGGCACTGGGGATCGGTCGCGCAGCGTTCGCGCAGCGTCACCGCGGGCGGTGCGCCGCTGTCGGTCGTCGAGAACGAGGTCAAGGGCGAGACGACCGCCGGCAACGAACGGTTGCTCACGTGGCGCTGGTACTGGATCAACGGACGCCTGACGACCAGCAACTATCTGGCAAAGGCCTACAACGCGTTCGACAAGCTGACCGGCCGCGGCGACGACTCCGCCGTGATCGTCGTCACGACGCCGATGGACGGACCGTCCGATCCCAGGGCCGGCCAGACGCTCGAGGCCTTCGTCGCCGCCGCGCAACCCGAGATCGTCGCGCGCCTCGCCGCGATCCGCGAACAGGCGCGGCGATGAATGCCGTGGAGACGCGTCCGCTCGTCGCCCACGTCGTCTATCGCTTCGACGTCGGCGGGCTCGAGAACGGCGTCGTCAATCTCATCAACCGGCTGCCCGCCGATCGCTTCGACCATGCCGTCATCGCACTGACCGAAGTCAGCGATTTCCGCCAGCGCGTCACGCGCGAGCGCGTCGCGTTCCACGCGCTGCACAAGCCGCCGGGTCACGGCTTCGCGATCTATCGCGACCTGTATCGACTGTTCCGCACGATCAAGCCGGCGATCGTCCACACGCGCAACATCGCCGCGTCGGAGGCGCAGCTGCCGGCCGCGCTGGCCGGCGTGCCGATCCGGGTGCACGGCGAGCACGGATGGGACGTCCAGGATGTCGCGGGCGGCAAGCGCAGCCACCATCTGCAGCGCCAGCTCCTGCGGCCGCTGATCCATCGTCACGTCGCGCTGTCCGGCGAGATCCGTCGCTATCTCGAAGGCCGCATCGGCGTTCCGTCGCGCGACATCGCGCAGATCTGCAACGGCGTCGACATGACGCGCTTTGCGCCGCGGGTGGCCGGCGGATCGCATCGCGGCGGCCCGGTGGGCGAGCGTTTCCCCGATGCCGGCCTGTTCGTCGTCGGCACCGTCGGCCGGCTGTCGCCGGTCAAGTATCAGGCGCTGCTGGTCGACGCGTTCGCTCGCGCGTGCCGCGACGCGGGGCCTGCGTCGACCCGCTGGCGTCTCGTCGTCGCGGGCGACGGCCCGGACCGCGCGGCGCTCGAGTCACGGGTCGCGTCGTCGGGCTTCGCCGAACGCGTCTGGATGACCGGCACGCGCGACGACGTCCCGGCCCTGATGGCCGGCTTCGATCTCTTCGTGCTGCCGTCGCTGGCCGAAGGCATCTCCAACACGATCCTCGAAGCGATGGCCTGTGCGCTTCCGGTCGTCGCCACGCGCGTCGGCGGCAACGCCGAACTGATCGAGCCCGGGCGCACCGGTGCGCTGGTGCCCAGCGACGACGCGGGCGCGATGGCCGCCGTGCTGCGCGAATACGCCGTGGACCCGCGCCGCGTCGCTGCCGAAGGAGCGGCGGGGCGCCAGCGGGTCGTCGCGCACTTCAGTATCGATGCGATGGTGGCGAAATACGCCGAGCTGTACGACACGCTGCTCGACGCGCGCTGTCCGACCGCGCGCCGGCTCGCACCGCGCGCGGCGACGCCGTCGGCGGCCGTCGGCTCCGGCCGCTCCTGATCCAGACCACGAACACCGAGAGCCTCCCATGTGCGGAATCACCGGAATCTTCGACACGCGCTCGCGCCGCGACGTCCCGCGGGCGATCCTCACGGCGATGAACGACGCGATCGCGCATCGCGGCCCCGACGACGACGGCTTCCACTTCGAGGCCGGCGTCGGCCTCGGGCACCGGCGCCTGTCGATCATCGACCTGTCCACCGGCCACCAGCCGCTCTACAACGAGGACAACACGGTCGTGGTCGTCTTCAACGGCGAGATCTACAACTACCAGGAACTGGTCGTCGAGCTGTCGGCGCGCGGCCACAAGTTCCGCACCCGCAGCGACACCGAGGTCATCGTCCACGCGTGGGAAGAGTGGGGCGAGGCCTGCGTCACGCGCTTTCGCGGCATGTTCGCGTTCGGCCTGTGGGACCGCAATCGCGAGACCCTGTTCATGGCCCGCGACCGGCTCGGCGTGAAGCCGATGTACTACACGATCCTGCCCGACGGCATGCTGCTGTTCGGCTCCGAGCTCAAGGCGCTGCTCGCGCATCCCGACCTGGTCCGCGTGATCGATCCGCAGACCGTCGAGGAATACTTCGCGCTCGGCTACGTGCCCGAGCCGCGCACCGTCTTCAAGGACGTCTTCAAGCTGCCGCCGGCGCACACGCTCGCGATCCGGCGCGGCCAGACCATCCCGGCCTCGCGTGAATACTGGGACGTGCGCTTCGACGTCAGCAACGGGTCGTCGCTCAGCGACGCGGAGGCCTGCGAGGAACTGGTCGAACGCCTGCGCGAGTCGGTCAGGCTGCGCATGATCTCCGACGTGCCGCTCGGCGCCTTCCTGTCCGGCGGCGTCGATTCGAGCGCGGTCGTGGCCATGATGGCAGGGCTGTCGTCGGGTCCGGTCAACACCTGCTCGATCGGGTTCAAGGAAGCCAAGTTCGACGAGACCGAATACGCGCAACAGGTCGCCGACCGCTATCGCACGACGCATCGTCGCGAAGTCGTCGAGAGCGACGATTTCGACCTGATCGACACGCTGGCCCGCCTCTACGACGAGCCTTATGCCGACAGCTCCGCCATCCCCACGTATCGCGTCTGCCAGCTCGCCCGCAAGAACGTCACGGTCGCGCTGTCCGGCGACGGTGGCGACGAGACCTTCGGCGGCTATCGCCGCTATCGCTTCCACCTGATGGAAGAGAAGCTGCGTTCGACCTTCCCGCTCGGGATCCGCAAGCCCGTCTTCGGCGCATTGGGGCGCGCCTATCCGAAGGCCGACTGGGCGCCGCGCGTGCTGCGCGCCAAGTCGACCTTCGAGGCCCTCGGTCGTGACTCGGTCGAGGCGTACTTCCACACGATGTCGCTGATCCGCTCGCCCCTGCGCCAGCAGTTGTACAGCCCCGCGTTCAAGCGCGAGCTCGCCGGCTACAGCGCGATCGAGGTGATGCGTCGCCATGCGCAGCGCGCGCCGACCGACGATGCGCTCGCGCAGATCCAGTACATCGACCTGAAGACCTATCTCGTCGGCGACATCAACACCAAGGTCGACCGCGCGTCGATGGCGCACTCGCTCGAGGTGCGCGAGCCGCTGATGGATCATCCGCTGGTCGAGTGGATGGCCACTCTGCCGTCGTCGATCAAGATCCGCAACGGCGAGCAGAAGTACCTGCTCAAGAAGGCGATGGAGCCGTTCCTGCCGAACGAGATCATGTACCGGCCCAAGATGGGCTTCTCGATCCCGCTCGCGCAATGGTTCCGCGGTCCGCTGGCCGGTCGCGTGCAGACGGCGCTGCTCGGCGAGCGGCTCAACGACACCGGCTGGTTCGACCGTGACGCGTTGAAGCGCATCGTCGAGCAGCACCAGTCGGGCGCGCGCGACCACAGCACGCCGATCTGGACGATCCTGATGTTCGACGCGTTCCTCAAGAACGTCGTCGAGGGCCACGGCCAGGTCGAAGGCACTGCCTTCGGCGGCATGCCGCTGACGATGAAGGCCGCGTAGCCGGTTCCGGCCGACGCGCGGCACCGCCGCTCGACATGAAGATCCTCTACCACCATCGCATCCGTTCCAAGGACGGGCAGTACGTTCACCTCGAAGAACTCGTGGGGGCGTTGCGCGCGCTCGGGCACGAGGTTCTGGTGGTCGGCCCGAACGCCGTCGACAGCGCCGAGTTCGGCGCCGACGCGGGCCTCGTCGCGTGGCTCAAGAAACGGCTGCCGCAGGCGCTCTACGAACTGGCCGAGTGGGCCTACGGCGTCCACGCCTACCGCCGCCTGTCGAACGCGATCCATGCGTTCGTCCCCGACGTGATGTACGAGCGCTACAACCTGTTCTCGACCGCGGGCGCCAGGGCGCGTCGACGCTACGGGCTGCCGTTGCTGCTCGAGGTCAACGCGCCGATCTACGACGAGCGCAAGAAGTTCGACGGCATCGCCCTCGACGGTCTCGCGCGCGCGAGCGAGCTCGCCGCGTGGCGTGGCGCCGACGTGCTGCTTCCCGTGACGGCCGTACTCGGCTCGATCCTGCGCGAGGAGGCCGGTGCCGCGTCGCGCATGGAGGTGATTCCCAACGGCATCAACCTCGCGCACTTCGCCGGTCCCTTCGACACCGACGCCGTGCGCGCGCGCTGGCAGCTCGACGGCCGCATCGTGCTCGGCTTCACCGGGTTCGTGCGCGACTGGCACGGCCTCGATCGCGTGATCAGCGCGATCGCGAAGGACGGCGCCGAGCATCCGCGCATGCTGTTCGTGATCGGCGACGGGCCGGCCCGGGCGGCGCTCGAGGCGCAGGCGGAGGCGCTCGGCATCGCGTCCCGAGTGGTCTTCACCGGCATCGTGCCGCGCGAGGAGATCCCGGTCTACGTGTCGACGTTCGACATCGCGCTGCAACCGGCCGTCGTGTCCTACGCGTCGCCGCTCAAGCTGTTCGAATACCTGGCGCTGGGCCGCGCGATCGTCGCGCCGAACCAGCCCAACATCTGCGAGGTGCTCGACGACGGCGTCAACGCGGTGCTGTTCGATCCGAAGGACCCCGAAGGCCTGACCAACGCGATCGGAAGGCTCAGCACCGACGAAGCGCTGCGATCCCGCGTGGCGAGCGGGGCTCGGCGGACCATCGCCGCGAAGGGCCTCACCTGGTCGCGCAACGCCGAACGGGTCACCGCCCTGTTCGAGGAGCTTCTGCGCCGCAACGGTCGGCCGGTCTACGCGCCGACGCCGATGGCGCGCGACGGCGACGGGGCCGGTGGCGCACCGGCCGCCGCCGAGACGCCGCCGACCGACGAGCGGACGTACGCGTGATGAACCTGCTCACGTTCACGTCGCTCTATCCCAATGCCGTGAATCCCGGCCACGGCGTGTTCGTCGAGAACCGGCTGGTGCAGCTCGTCGCCGCGGGCCACACGTCGGCTGTCGTCGTCGCACCGGTGCCGTGGTTCCCCTGGACGCACCCGCGCTTCGGGCGCTACGCCGCGTTCGCCCGCGTGCCGCGCAACGAGGAGCGGCACGGACTGCAGGTCCTGCATCCGCGTTACCCGACGATTCCCGGTCTCGGCGCGCTGGTCGCGCCGCTGGCGATGGCGCTCGGTGCCCGCTCGACGATCGCCCGCCTGATCGCCGGCGGCGCGCGCTTCGATGCCATCGACGCGCACTACTTCTTTCCGGACGGCGTCGCCGCCGCGCTGCTGGCCCGCTGGTTCCACCTGCCGCTGGTGATCACCGCACGCGGCAGCGACATCAACCAGATCGCCCACCATCCGGTCGCCCGTCGCGCGATCGTCTGGGCTGCCGGTGTCGCCGACCGGATCATCACCGTCTCGCGCGCGCTGCGCGACGGGGTGGTCGCGCTGGGCGCCGACGCCGGCCGGACCGTCGTCCTGCGCAACGGCGTCGATGCGACGCGCTTTCGTCCGGTCGACCGCGACGCGGCGCGGTCGCGCTACCAGGTCGACGGGTCGCGCAAGACCGTCGTCGCCGTCGGCCGCCTGCATCCGCTGAAGGGTTTCGACCTGGTCATCGACGCCATCGCCACCCTGCCCGGCGTGCAGCTCCTGATCGCGGGCAGCGGCGGCGAGCGCGACGCGCTGCTGGCGCGAGCCGCCGAGCACGGCGTCTCCGATCGCGTGCGGCTGATCGGCCAGCAGTCGCACGACGACCTCGCCGCGCTTTATTCGTGCGCCGACGTGCTGGTGCTCGCGTCGTCCCACGAAGGATGGCCGAACGTGCTGCTCGAGGCGATGGCCTGCGGGACGCCGGTCGTGGCCACCGATGTCGGCGGGACCGCTGAGATCGTCATGGCGCCAGAGGCCGGGCTGATCATCGAGCAGCGTACAGCCAACGCTATCGCAGCGGCGCTGCAGACGCTTTTCGCCGCGCCTCCCGAACGGGCAGCCACGCGCCGTTATGCGGAGCACTACAGCTGGGACGAGACCAGTCGGGGGCAAGAACGGCTGTTTGAGTCACTGCGCCCGATCCTCCACCATGAACTCGCGCGCACGGAGAAGAGATGAGCTCTTTGCGTCCCCAGTTGGAGAGCAAGTGCTGCGGCAATCGCTTGTTGCTCGCAGTTCGCCGGTTCAGCCATATCCGTCTGCATAACGGAGAGTTTCCTCTGAAGGAAAACCGGTTTGCAAATGATCGCGCGTGGTCGTTGCGGGACGGCCAAATGGTCTCAGCCCCTGCAAATCGCTGGGCAGTTGCGGTGGACTGCGTGTTTCCAGGTCGTTTTGTACTCGCCTACCGGAGGCCCTGGTGAGCGTGCGAAATCAGCAACCGGCGGACACGGTACAAGCTACCGCGCCGGGAATGAAGGCGCAGGTCATGTCGGCGTTGCGTTGGTCTGCGCTCGCCAAGTTGGCTGGCCAGATCGTCAACTGGGGGATCACGTTGTTTGTGATCCGGTTGCTCACGCCCGCTGATTACGGATTGGTTGCGATGCTGACGCTGGTCATGACCTTCGTGGCCATGATCGGCGACATGGGTTTCGGTTCCTCGATCGTGCAGGCGTCCACTCTTGAGAAGGAAGATATTCGCCGGACCTTTGGGGCGGCTCTGATTCTTAATGCGCTGGTTTGCGGGCTCATGTTGATCGCTGCGCCAGCCATCGCGGCGTTCTATGGCGAGACGCGCCTGGTCGACATGACGCGAGTGTCTGCCATCGGATTCCTTGGCTCAGGCATCGCTTCGATTTACAGCGGCTTGCTTCAGCGCGAGATGCGCTTCCGGACGTCCGCGCGCATTGACATCTTGACGGGAATTGCAGGCAACGTTGGCACGCTTGGACTAGCACTTTGCGGATTTGGGCCCTGGGCACTAGTGCTCGGCAGTCTTATCGGCGTGCCTGTTCGCGTAGGTCTGTTGCTCTCCAGTGCGACACGGATCTACTCACCGTCGTTCCGTTTGGGCGAGACCAGAAAGCTGTGGGGCTTTGGCGGAAACCTCTTGATCACGCGAATCGTCTGGTATTGGTCTTCGCAAGCCGACCTGTTGATCGCGGGCAAATATCTTGGGAAGGATCTGCTGGGTTTTTATTCGGTGGCCGTCCATCTCGCGTCGCTGCCGATGCAGCGCGCTGCGGGCATCATCAACGGCGTGGCTTTCGCCGCGTTTGCCAAGATCCAGCACGATTCTCGTGCGGTGGCGGCGAACACCCGCCTTGGGGTCCGGCTGATGGCCTTCGCGACTTTCCCGATTCTGTGGGGGATTGGGGCGGTTGCTCCGGAACTCGTGCGCGTTGCGATCGGCCCCGCGTGGCAGGAATCGATCCTGCCGTTGACGTTGATCGCGCTGACAATTCCGTTTCGAATGATCGGATCGATCATTTCCACGACGATCATGAGCATGGGTCGCGTTGACATCGCGATGATCACCAATGTCATCGGTTTCTTCCTGCTCGTCCCATTGTTCTATGTCGGCGCACGCTACGGCATCGTCGGACTCAGCGTCGCATGGCTCGTCGTGACGCCGCTGATGTTCATGCTCAACATGTTTCGTGCACTGCCCACACTCGGGCTTTCGATGCCCGGCGTCATCTCGGAGATCTGGCGGCCGCTGCTGAGTGCCGCGGTGATGTTCGTCGCCGTGGAAGGGGCGCGACGATTGCTGGACGGGATCGGCGACGTTCCGAGATTTGCAGCTCTGGTCGCATTCGGAGCCGCGATCTATTGCATCTGCGCTTGGCTGGTGAATCGTGCAGCAACCATTGAAGCACTCGTCCTGATCTTTCCCAGCCGCTTCGCGCACCTGCGTGCCGCGTCGTACACGGCCTCGTAGCGCCGTCGGAGCCGACCATGCGTGACATCGCCCTGCTTGTCTTCTTCATCGCTTGCATTCCCTCCATGCTCAAGCGGCCTTCGCTCGGCGTGATCATGTGGGTCTGGCTGAGCGTGATGAATCCGCACCGCCTGACCTACGGCTTCGCCTACGGCCTGCAGTTCGCTGCGGCGACCGCGATCATCACGTTCCTCGCGCTTGCGATCACCAAGGACGAACGTCGGCTCGCGTTCACGCCACCGGTCGTCGCGCTGCTGCTGTTCACGATCTGGATGTGCATCACGTCGCTGTTCCCGTTCCACGACGGCTCGGGCTTCGACATGTGGCTTCGCGTGATGAAGATCATGCTGATGACCTTCGTCGCGGTGGCCGTGATCCACGACAAGAAGCAGATCCATTGGGTGATCTGGATCATCGTCGCGTCGCTGGCGTTCTACGGCGTCAAGGGCGGCATCTTCACGGTGCTGCACGGCGGCAACTTCCTGGTCTGGGGACCGGAAGGCTCGTTCATCGAAGGCAACAACGAGCTGGCCCTGGCCCTCGTGATGACGATCCCGCTGATGCGCTACGTGCAGATCGGCCTCAAGCAGAAGTGGCAGCGGGTCGCGATGACGGGAGTCATGCTGATGTCCGCGTTCGCGGCGATCGGCAGCCACTCGCGCGGCGCGCTGGTGGCGATCGCCGCGATGTCCGCCTTCCTGTGGTGGAAGAGCCGCAACAAGTTCATCATGGGCGTGGCACTGGCGTGTGCGGGCCTCGTCGTGCTGTCGTTCATGCCGCCCGAATGGTTCGCGCGGATGCAGACCATCGGGACCTATGACGAGGATTCGTCCGCCCAGGGTCGCATCAACGCATGGTGGATGGCTTTCCACTTGGCGGTCGACAGACCTCTCGGTGGCGGTTTCGAAATCTACGATTACGACACCTTCGGCCGCTATGCGCCGAACCCGCTCGACGTGCATGCCGCGCACAGCATCTATTTTCAGGTGCTCGGCGAGCACGGCTTCGTCGGCCTGTTCCTGTTCGTCCTGATCGGCGCCTTCACGTGGATGGCGGCCTCGGACGGCAAGCGCAAGGCCAAGGGGATCGCCGGCCTCGAATGGGTCTCGCCGATGCTCGACATGATGAAGGTCAGCATGATCGGCTACGCGGTGGGTGGCGCGTTCCTGAGCCTGGCCTACTTCGACGTGCCCTATTACGTGATGGTGATCGTGGTCGCCACCCGCGCACTGGCCGTCAAGGCGTACAACTCCCGGGCGCCGGTGGCGGGGCCGGTCGGGTTCGACCGTCGCGAGCGCTTCGGCAGCGTGTCCCTGGACGACGAGGTGGTCGACGCTGCACCGCCGAAACCCGGGCGACCCCGGGGCGACGACTGGCGCGGGCAGGGCGCTTACGCCCGGCCGGTGGTCCCGTTCGGCAATGCGGAGGTGGCGAAATGACCGTCCTCGAATCGACCTCCGCGCCGCTCTCGCTGATCGATGCGCCCTCCGGCAATGACGGCGCGCTCGCCGTGGCGTCCGACGCACCGATGACGATGCCGCAGTTCGAGCGCTTCCTCGAAGGGCTCGAAGTCGCGGTGCTGATCCCCTGCTACAACGAAGGACTGTCGATCGCCCGCGTCGTGGCAGGCTTTCGTGCCGCGCTCCCGTCCGCGCGCGTCTTCGTCTACGACAACCGCTCGACCGACGATACCGCCGTCCAGGCGCGCCGCGCCGGCGCGATCGTCCGCGCCGAGCCCTGGCCCGGCAAGGGCAATGTGGTGCGGCGCATGTTCGCGGATATCGACGCCGACGTGTACCTGATGGCCGACGGCGATGGCACCTACGACCCGACGGTCGCCCAGGCGATGGTCCGGCGCCTCGTCGCGGACCATCTCGACATGGTCGTCGGCACGCGGCGCAACGTCTACGAGAACGCGCATCGCAAGGGACACGGCTTCGGCAACAAGCTGTTCAACCGCTTCTACCGGCAACTGTTCGGACCGCTCTTCACGGACATCTTCTCGGGGTATCGCGTGTTCTCGCGGCGCTTCGTCAAGACCTTCCCGGCGATCTCGTCGGGCTTCGAGATCGAGACCGAGATGGCGGTCCAGGCCAGCCAGCTGCGCATGCCGATCGCCGAGATCGAGACCGACTACGGCTCGCGCGAGGAAGGCTCGTTCAGCAAGCTAAACACCTATCGCGACGCGGTCCGGATCCTCGTCACGCAGCTTCTGCTGTTCAAGGAAATCAAGCCGGCGCGGTTCTTCGGCTACATCGCCGTGGCCCTCGCCGGTCTGTCCGTCGGCCTGGCAGCGCCCGTGGTGGAGCGATTCCTCGAAGTGGGGCTGGTCGAACGCCTGCCGACTGCTGTCCTGTCGACCGGGATCATGCTGCTGGCAGCGATCTCGTTGCTCGCAGGACTGATCCTCGACAGCGTCGCGGCCGGACGTCTCGAACAGAAGCGCCTGGCCTACCTGCGCATGCCGCAGCTCAAGCGCCCCTGACGATGGGGTTCGAGTTCGTCCGCTTCGTCATCGTCGGTGGGATCGGCTTCGGGGTCGACGCCGGCGGCACGTGGCTGCTCGTGCAGGCGGGACTGCCACCGGTCGGCGCGCGCATCGGTCCGCTGCTGGCGGCAATCGTCGTGACCTGGTTGCTCAACCGCAGCCTGACGTTCAGGACGTCCCGCCCGAAGAGTCGCGCCGAGCTGATGCGGTACGCGGCGATCGCGCTGTCGAGCGCTGCGCTCAACTTCCTCCTGTACAGCGTGCTGGTCCTGCTCGGCGTGCCTGTGCTCGTGGCGGTCGCGATGGCGAGCGGCGTGTTGATGGCCTACAGCTTCTTCGCCTATCGGCGCGTGGTCTTCCAATGAACGCCGGTGGCTGCCGGTCGGCCCACCGGGGTGCGTGGGGACCGCGATCCGGCCGCGCTAGCGTTTAGTCGTGCTGTTCAATTCGTACATCTTCCTGCTTGGATTCGCGCCGGTCGCGTTGATCGGCTTCTTCCTGCTGGGCCGCCTGAACGCGCGCTTCGCGGCCGGCTGGCTCGCGGCGATGTCGATCGTGTTCTACGGCTGGTGGAACCCGCGCTACGTTCCCATCCTGCTGCTGTCGATCGCAATCAACTTCCTGTTCGGTCGCCTGATCGACGCGTGCCGTGCGGACCAGGCGGTGCGCCGCAAGCTGCTGCTCGTCGTGGCGGTCACGATCGACCTCACGGCGCTCGCGTACTTCAAGTACGCGGACTTCCTGATCGTCAACCTGGACGCGCTGACCGGCCTCGACCTGGCCCTCGCGCACGTCGTGCTGCCGCTCGGCATCTCGTTCTACACGTTCACGCAGCTCGCCTACCTGGTCGACACCTATCGCAACAAGGCGACCGAGAAGGATGTCCTCCACTACATCCTGTTCGTCACCTATTTCCCGCACCTGATCGCCGGTCCGATCATCCATCACAAGGACGTGATGCCGCAGTTCGCGAAGCCGGCGACCTATCGCTTCGACCGCGACCGCTTCGCGATCGGCATGGTCTTCCTGATCCTCGGGCTGTTCAAGAAGTGCTTCCTCGCCGACGGCGTCGCGGCCTACGCAGGTCCGGTGTTCGACGCGGCGGAACACGGCCAGGCGCTGACGGCATGGCAGGCCTGGGGCGGGGCGCTCGCGTACACGTTCCAGCTCTACTTCGACTTCTCGGGCTACTCTGACATGGCGGTCGGGCTGTCGCTGATGCTCAACGTGAAGCTTCCGTTCAACTTCGACTCGCCCTACAAGGCGACCAGCATCTCGGATTTCTGGAAGCGCTGGCACATCTCGCTGTCGACGTTCCTGCGCGACTACGTCTACATCCCGCTGGGCGGCAATCGAAGCGGGGAAGGCCGGCGACTTCGCAACCTGATGCTGACGATGCTGATCGGCGGCCTGTGGCACGGCGCGGGCTGGACCTTCGTGATCTGGGGCGGGCTGCATGGCCTTTATCTCGTGATCAACCATCGCTGGAGCGCGTTGCGCGGCCGGATCGGCGGCCCGGCCGGCCGCATCGAGGTCGTCGCAGGCTCGCTCCTCACGTTCTTCGCCGTGGTGATCGCGTGGGTCTTCTTCCGGGCCACGAGCTTCCAGGGCGCGACGACGATGCTGTCGGGCATGGCGGGCCTGAACGCCGGCGGGTCCTCGACGGCCAGCGTCTTCGCCGGGACGCGCGATGCGCTGATCCAGACCTGGACGTGGTGTGTCGCCCTGTTCACGGTGACGACGCTCCTGCCGAACTCGCAGCAGTTCGTCGCGCGCTGGGTCTCCGACCGCCCGTCGATCGGGGTCGAGGTCCGCGACACGGGTGCCGCGACCTGGGTGCGACCCGGCGCGGGACTGGCTCTCGCGCTCGGCGGCCTCGCGGCGCTCGCGTTGATGAACCTCTCGCGGCCGAGCGAGTTCCTCTACTTCAACTTCTGACGGTCGAGCGCCCGGTGTCCGCTCCCCGTTTCCTGTTGCTGATCGCCCTGGCGACCCTCGTGGCGCTGACCGGTCTCTCCCTGCTGCCCCAGGATCGCTACCAGCGCTTCGCCGAAGCCGCGACCGAGAGCAAGCATTACCTGCGCATCAAGTGGATCTACGAACGCATCCATTTCGACGAGACGCCGATCGACGTGGCCTTCATCGGCACCTCGCACACGCAAAGCGCCGTCGACAGCCGGATCGTCGAGGCGGCTCTGCGGGCGCGCGGCCAGGACGTGCACGTGGTGAACTTCGCCGTCCCCCACCTCGGTCGCGACCTGCACTGGTTGCTGGTGCGCGAGCTGCTCACGTCGCGGCGCGTCCGCGAACTGGTCGTCGAGGTGCAGGACTTCGAGCCGCGCGCGCCGCATCCGGCCTTCCAGCGACTCGGTAGCGTCGGCGATCTGGTCGAGTCGCCGCTGATCGTCAACACCGGCTTCTTCGACAACCTGGCGCGGCTGCCGCGCCGTCAGCTCGACCTCTTCATGCCGGCGATGGCTGGCCGGTCCGCATTCGTCTTCTCGCCGCGAGGCTACGAGGGACCGCACTGGGACGACACCGAAAGGCTGCACGGCTTCGACCAGCAGCGGACGGGCACCCATCCCGCTGCCTATCTCGACGAGCAGGCCGAACTCCTGCGGACCGCGCTGCACGACAAGGAGCGTCTCGCGGGTCGACTGCGTCTGCCGAGCGGTTGCAGCGTCCTCAAGCACTACAATCGGATTTATCTCGACAGTCTGCTGAACCTGGCCCGCGAGCGGGGCGTTCACGTGACCTTCCTCTACCTGCCGTTCTTTCGTGGTCCCGAGCAGCCGCTGGAAGCGGCGCTGTATGAGCCCTATGGACCGATCGTCAAGCCGCAAGGAGTGCTCGACGACGTCACGTCCTGGCTGAACGTCGATCACCTCAACGTGTCCGGTGCGCGCCGCACGTCGCAATGGCTGGGGGACAACCTCGCGGTCGCGGCGCCGGGCCGTCCGTTGCCTGCGATCGCGGCGCCGTGCTCATGATCGTCGCCCGCCTGCTTCGTCGCGATCCGCCGGGCGTCCTGCCCGCCTTGGTTTCCCATTTCCGTTGCCGGACCCGCCGATGATCCGCAAGTACCGTCCCCTCAATTCGATGGCAGCCGCCGTGGGGGGCGTCGCCCGCATGCTGTCGACGCTGCGTGGACCGCGGCTGTCCATCCTCATCTTCCATCGCGTGCTGCCACGACCCGACCCGCTGCTGCCCGGCGAGCCGGACGCACGCCAGTTCGAGGAACGCATGCGCTGGGTCTCGTCGGCCTTCCGCGTGATGCCGCTGATCGAGGCGGCCCGCCGCCTGCGCGACGGCAGCCTGCCGGTCAATGCCGCATGCATCACGTTCGACGACGGCTATGCGGACAACGTGACCATCGCGACGCCGATCCTCGCGCAGCTGCGCCTGAACGCCACGTTCTTCGTCGCGACCGGATTCCTCGACGGGGGCCGCATGTGGAACGACACCGTGATCGAGTCGGTGCGCGCCGCGAGCGGCGCGACGCTCGACCTGAGTGCGGCGGGTCTGGGCGTCTGGCCCTGCCGGACCGACGCCGAGCGCCTGGCGGCGATCGGCGGACTGATCGGGCAGCTCAAGTACCTGCCGCATGCCGAGCGGTCGATCAAGGTCGCGCGGATCGCCGACGTCGTCGGCCTGCCGGCCAAGAGCGACCTGATGATGACGCGCGACCAGGTCCGTGCGCTGCGTCGCTACGGCATGTCGGTGGGCGGCCACACAGTCACGCATCCGATCCTGACGACGCTGACGATCGACGAGGCGCGCCGCGAGATCGTCGACGGCCGGCGCGACCTCGAGGAGACGCTCGGCGAACGGGTCAAGGTGTTCGCCTATCCGAACGGCAAGCCCGTGCAGGACTACGACCACAACCATGTCGCGCTGGTCCGCGAGCTCGGCTTCGATGCGGCCGTGTCGACCGCGTGGGGCGTGTCGAAGCGCGACAGCGACCGCTTCCAGCTCGCGCGCTTCACGCCCTGGGACGCGAACACGACGAAGTTCGGCCTGCGCCTGGTCCACAACATGGTGCGCGGCGCGACGAGCAAGGCCGCGTGACGTGGGGGAGTCGGCGCATCGACCGTGGGCCGCGACCGAAGCCGCGGTCACGGGCGCGCCGCTGCCCCGGGTCCTGCTGGTCAGCCGCCACTACGCGTCCGACTTCAGCACCAAGGTCGGGGGCGTGTTCCAGCGCCTGCGCATGCTGCTCGACGCGGCCGCGCGATCCGCCGACGTGCTCGACATCCTGTTCTTCGTCGACCAGTACATGATCGACCAGGTGGGACCGGAGGTCGCGCAGGCCTCGCTGCGCGATCACTGGGGCATCACGGCGACCGTGTCGCTGGCCCCGCGCGCGACCAAGCGCCACGGAGCGATGATGCAGACCCTGCGGGGCGTGCTCGACTTCCGCGCGCAGGAGGACTTCTTCCGCCTCAACGGCGACGCGCAGCGCGCGGCCGTGCGCGCGCACCTCGCGGCGGACACGGCGCTGGTGATCGCCCACCGACTCGCACTCGGTGCCACCGCCACCGGGCCCGGTGCAGCCGCCGTGCCCGTGGTCATGGACCTCGACGACATCGAGCATCGCAACCTCGCGCGGCAGCTTCGGCGCCCCCCCTTCGCATTCGACAAGCGGCTGCGCTGGCTCGACGTCCCGGCGCTGCGGCACGGCGAGCTCGCGACGATCCGCGCCACGCGGACCAGCCTGGTGTGTTCGCAGGGCGACCACGACTATCTCGCGACGCTCGGCGTCGCCAACACCACGGTGATCCCGAATGTCATGTCGTTTCCCGAGCGGCCGCCGCACGCGACCGGCAACGGTCCCGTGCTGTTCTTCATCGGGGCGTACGGCTATCCACCGAACCGCGACGCGGCCGAGTTCCTGATCCACGAGATCTTTCCCCGCGTGTTGCGGCGGATTCCGGCGGCGCGCCTGCTGCTCGCGGGCGAGGCAATCGAGAAGCTGCCGAGTCATGCGCATGCACCGCTGCAGGTCGAGTTCGCCGGCTTCGTCCCCGATCTGGCCGAGGTCTACCGCCGGGCCACCGTCGTCTGCTGCCCGATCCTGGCCGGCGGCGGCACGCGCATCAAGATCATCGAGGCCGCGGCGGCCGGCAAGGCGGTGGTCTCGACCACGATGGGCGCGGAGGGGCTGGACTTCGACGACGAGACCGAGATCCTGCGGCGCGACACGCCGGATGCGTTCGCCGAGGCGTGCGTCGCGCTGCTGACCGATCCGGCGCGGACCCGCGCGATCGGCGAAGCCGCATTCGCGAAGGCACGCAGGCTCTACGACCGCGGACAAACCGTCGATCGGCTCGTCGAGGTCTTCGTCGCGGCCGCCGCACGATGAACTCCGCCGGCACCCCGACGCTCACGATCGTGATGCCCGTGCACGACACGGGCCGGATCCTGCTCGACTCGGTCCGTTCGGTGATCGACCAGACGCTGTTCGCGCAGGAGGGCGACGGCTACTGGGAACTGCTGATCGTCGACGACGCGAGCGGCGATCCCGCGACGCGCGCGGCGCTCGACGAGGCGCGGGCGATGTCGCCGTCCGTCCGCGTGCTGCCGAACGGACGCGGCCGGGGCGCGGCGGGTGCGCGCAACACCGGCGTGTTCGCGGCGCGCGGGACGTGGATCGGCTTCCTCGACTCCGACGACCTCTGGTATCCGGACTTTCTGCGCCGCCAGCACGACGCGTTCGCGACGCTGCCGCAGGCGCGCTGGCGCGCCGCGCACTTCGACGTCGGTGATGACGCGGCCCGCGTGACGCGCAAGCCGCTCGCGCAGCGGTCGCCCTGCCTGTACCGCCATATCCGGCACGACTACGAAGCCGGCCGGGTCTCGACGCTGCACCGGGCGGTCGGCGTGCTTCTCGACTGCGGCTGCATGCAGGTGATGACGGTGCAGGTCGACCGGGCGCTGCTGCAGGGCCTGGGCGGCTTCGACGAATCCCTGGTGTGCGCCGAGGACTACGACCTGTGGCTGCACATGGCGAACGTCGAGGACCTCTGCTTCGCGCCGCTCGACGCAGGCATCTACCGGATTCGCAGCGGGAGCCTGACGAAGTCCGGGCGGCCGATGTACTTCGGCGAGGACCGCATGCTGCTGGGCGTGAAGGCCGACCGGGCCTTCGACGCCTTTCGGTCGCAGATCGATGCGCGGCTGCTGCGGGTGTACACGGTGTTCTGCTTCCACTACCGCGCGAACCGACAGTTCGCCGAAGCGACCCGTTACGCGCGCGCGCTGGTCGGACTCGCGCCACTGCGACTCGAAGGCTGGAAGCAGTGGCTCGCCGCGACGCTGCGTCGCTGAACGTTCAGATGGCGAGGGCTTTCGGCGCGGCGTGCGTCTGCAGCCACTGCTCGAGCATCATCAGCACCCATACCAGTTCGCCGTAGTACGTCGCGTGGTCGGCCAGCAGGTCCGCGCGCAGCTGATCGATGAACGCCGTCCGCACGATGCCGCGGCCCTTGAGCGACTCCAGGCTCGCGAACGCCAGTTCGTTGAGCGCCTTGTCGCGGCCGAGCCAGATGCCGAACGGCAGGCCGAAGCCGTGCTTCGACTTCGTCAGGATCTCGGGCGGCAGGAAGTTGCGCAACGCATGCTTGAAGAACCAGCGCAGCTTCAGTCCCCTGAGCTTGAGGTCGGGGTCGAGCTTCCCGGCGAAGGCCACCAGCGCATCGTCGAGGAACGGGAACGCGACGTCGACGCCGGCCACATGGCACGCCGTGACGACCTTCGGCAGGTCGTTGTCGGTCAGCGTGTACTTGAGGTCCAGCGCCAGCATGCGGTTGACGAGGCTGGTCGCGTCCGAGCGCGCGTACCAGGTGCGCATCTCACGCACCGGACGCTGGGGATCGACCTGCGACAGGAACGACGGCTCGAAGATCTTGTCGAGGCCGATGCGCATCAGCAGGTTGTAGCTCTGCGTGCGGTCGGGCATCGGCACGCTGGCCTGCTGGACGTAGCTGCGTGCTTTCCTGACGACCGGCACCGCGTCCCACGCGCGCGGCCCGAGCGTGCCGCGCAGCAGGCTCTGCACCGGACCGGGCGCGCGATCGAAATAGTCGAACACGCGCTGCTTCGCATACCGCGTGTTCCCGCCGAACAGCTCGTCGCCACCGTCGCCGCCGAGCATGCGGTCGACGCCGTCGGCCCGAGCCATCTTCGCGCAGTAGTAGGTGGGCAGAACCGACGAGTTGCCGAACGGCTGGTCGTAGGCGGCCGCGATGTGCGGAATGCTCGCGACCAGGTCGGCCGGCGTGATGTAGTACTCGTGATGCGCGACGCCGTAGCGCTTCGCGGCGATCCGCGCGTACTGCATCTCGTCGAAGCCCTCGGCGTCGAAGCCGATCGAGTAGCCCTGCGGCGCGCTGCCGGTGACTTCCTTGAGCATGCCGGCGACGGTCGACGAATCGGTGCCGCCGGACAGGAAGCAGGCGGGGCGCGACGCGCCGTCGATCGCGCGGGCGACCGAGGCCCGCACCGTCGCGAGAAAGGTGGCCTCGAGCGCGGGCAGGGGGTCGCTGCTGCGTTCCTCGTACGAAGGCTCCCAGTACGGCGTGACCGTGACGCCGCTCGCGGTCACCTGCACGACATGGCCGGGCAGCAAGCGCGTGACACCGCGGTAGACCGTCGTGGGACCGGGAATGCAGTGGAAATAGAGGTAGTCGAAGATCGCCTGAGGATCGAGCCCGCCGGTGCCTGCCGACTCCAGCGCGTGGCCGCCGCGCAGCGCCTCGGCGACGGTGCTCGCGTCGCCCGCGTAGTGCAGCACGTCCCCGTCCATGCCGAAGCACAGCGACTCGATGCCGATGCGGTCGACGGCGAGCAGCAACGTGCGGTCGCGGGGGTCGACGAGCGCCAGTGCGAAGGTGCCGTGGAGGTCGTCGAGCATCCGCAGTCCGCGCGAGCGCCACGCGGCGGCGAGGGCGACGGCGCTGCCGTGTTCGCGGACCTGGGCGTCCAGCGTGCCGCCGAAGGAGGGCAGTCCGACGATCGCGACGTGGACGCCGTCATGGGCGCTCGGGGACGGGTCGGCGGTCAACGCGCGGTCGAAGCGTCCGTGCAACGTCGGTCGGATCATGGGCTGAGCAGGGGGTTGTGCGCGTCGCGGAAGGTCGACGCAGACAGTCACGGCGCCTTCGAGTATCTTGCTGGCCGGCGATGATACGCGACAGATTTGGGCCTCGACCGTCCTGGCGGAGCCTCTTCGGGTCGTGATGCGCCATCACAACATCCGGGCGCTCGATGCGCCCTCCGACGACAGGCCGCGCATGCTTCGCACGACGACAAGACCGTCCCGCCGGACCGACCCATGAGCCTCGCGGTCGTCATCCCCTTCTTCCAGCGGACCGAGGGTCTGCTGGGCGCCGCCCTCGCGTCGATCCTCGCGCAGCGCGACGTCGAGGACGTGCGCATCGTGGTGGTCGACGATGCGTCGCCCGTCCCCGCGGCCGCCGAGGTCGCGCGGCTCGGTGCGACGCGCTTCCCGATCGCGGTCGTCGTGCAGCCCAACGCGGGGCCGGCCGCCGCGCGCAACCGCGGCCTCGATGCGCTGGGGGCGGACGTGCATCGCGTGGCGTTCCTCGATTCGGACGACGCCTGGACCGACGGCCACCTGGCCAACGCGACGCGCGCGCTCGACGACGGCAACGACTTCTATTTCTCCGACCTGTACCAGCCCGGCCAGACGGTGGGCGGCTTCGCCCGGGCCGGACGGATCGACGTCGACGCGCACCCGCGCATCGGCACCGACGGCACGCTGCATCGCTACGTCGGCGACATGTTCGACCAGATCATCTCGGGCAACATCATCGGCACGTCGACGGTGGTCTACGACTTCGACCGCTTCCGCGCGCAGCGCTTCGACGAGGCCTTCTTCAGCGCCGGCGAGGACTACCTGTTCTGGATCGCCTGTGCGCGGGCCGGCGCGCGCTTCTGCTTCTCGTCGAGCATCGAAGTGCAGTATGGTTACGGCGTCAACGTGTACGCGGGATCGGGGTGGGGGACCGACGGCTACCTGCGCCGCATCCAGAACGAGTTGCGCTATCGCAAGCGGCTGTACGATTTTTCGCTCACGCGCGGTCAGCGCAGACTCATCGATGAAAAAATCCGGACGCTGCGATTCGAGTTTGCCGACGACATCGTTCATCGTCTCAGTCATCGCAAACCCTTGCCGATGGCCGTGTTGCGTGCACAGCTCTTCCTGGATGCGAGGACCATCGTCGAACTACCCATCCACGCAGGTCAGATCGTCGCCAAACGCATCCGCGGGCGTCAGTGAGCGTTCGCAGAGTTGCTCGCGTCAAACTGATTGTCTTGTACTCAAAACCAATTTCGCCGGAGTTCCGTGTCGAACCGTAAAGCCCGAGTCATCGCGTTTTACCTGCCGCAGTACCACCCGATCCCGGAGAATGATCGATGGTGGGGAGCCGGCTTCACGGAATGGACCAACGTCGCCAAGGCAAAACCGCTGTTTCGCGGACATCAACAGCCCGTGCTCCCGGGCGAGTTGGGTTTCTACGATCTGCGCGTGGCGGAGACTCGGGATGCTCAGGCAGCACTCGCTCGTCAGTACGGAATCGAGGCGTTCTGCTACTACCACTATTGGTTCGGCAATGGGCGCCGGCTCCTGGAAAGGCCCTTCGAGGAAGTGCTCGCTTCGGGGAAACCGGATTTCCCATTCTGTCTTTGCTGGGCAAATCAGACGTGGAGTGGCATCTGGCATGGCGAGCCGAAGCGAACGTTGATCGAGCAGACCTATCCGGGGCCTGAGGATCACGACGCGCACTTTGCGGTGTTGCTGCGCGCGTTTCGCGATCCTCGATATCTGCGGGTCGATGGCAAGCCACTGTTCGTCATCTATGAGCCATATGCCATTCCAGACCTGGCAGATTTGCTTGCTCGATGGCAGGCCGCCGCGCGAGCGAACGGCTTGCCGGGACTTCACTTCGTCCTGCATCAGCATGAATTGGCTCCCGGCCAGCACGATCCGCAATTGTTCGCGGGCTATCTGATGCCCCGCATCCGGTCGACGAATCATCCGGTGCACTGGCGCAACATGAAGAACCGCTTGAAACGTCAATTCCATCGGTGGATGGGGCACCCGACGGTGATCGACTACGCGGAAGCGATGGATTTCGCGATGAATGAGCCGCGACCCGGCGTTCCACTCGTCAACTACCCGTGCGTTTTGCCGAACTGGGACAACACGCCGCGCTCGGGCAGTCGCGGACTCGTGCTCAAGGGGGCGGACCCGGAAAAATTCAGGAAGCCGCTGCGGGCAGCCATCGTCCAAGTCCAAGACCGCCCGGCCGAAGATCGGCTCGTCTTTCTCAAATCCTGGAACGAGTGGGCCGAAGGAAACTTCGTCGAGCCAGATGCGAAATTTGGCCGGCGCTTCCTGGAAGTTCTTGACGAAGAGACGGCTGGTTCACTTCTTTGACGGCGCGAGCGCCATTGCGACGGGACCGGTTGTTGCGGCCGAGCAATCGGTTGTACCCGTGCTGAAAGTGATGTCGGTTTGCGGGCAAATACGCCACATCACTGTCTTTACTCGGTATATTCGTTCGGCAGCAAGGACTGACGCGCGACTACTTCAAGCGATATCAGATGTCGTCCATGTAGCCTCAAGCTTGCAAGTTCCGCACGTTTCCATCGAATCCACCTGCGCATGCAGTCCAGTCCCGGTTCCTCCCTGCATCGCGTGTCGTTGGTCATTCCTGTCTACCGCGGAGAGAGGACGCTGCCCACCGTCATTGGCGAGGTCGAGCGGCTAATCCGTGAGCAGCGCACCCCGGGAGGGCTTCGATTCGAGATTTGCGAGGTCTTGCTGGTTCACGATTGCGGTCCCGATGGTTCGGACCGTGCCATCGAGGCGCTGGCGGAGGAGTACCCGTTCGTTCGACCGGTGTGGCTGTCTCGCAATTTCGGCCAGCATGCCGCCACGTTAGCGGGCATGGCGGGTGCCGTGGGCGATTGGGTGGCAACGATCGACGAGGACGGTCAACAGGACCCCGCGGATATCGGCGCCTTGCTTGACGCAGCCGTGGAGGGGCAGCTTCAACTGGTCTACGCCCGGCCGATTAATCCGCCGCCGCATGGATGGCTGAGAAACCTGTTCAGCCGTACCGCCAAGGCGATCACTTCGCGCATCCTCGGCAATGATCAGATTGGTCGTTTCAACAGCTTCCGGTTGATCGACGGGGAGATCGCCAGGACGCTGGCCGCCTATTGCGGCAACGGGGTCTACCTCGACGTCGGACTGTTCTGGATCACCGGACGGATCGGCCACGCCCCGATCCGTCTGCGCAACGAGCTCGATCGGCCCTCGAGCTATTCCTACTTTCGGTTGCTGGGACATTTCTGGAACCTGATTCTGACCACCGGTACCAGGCCGCTGCGGGTGATCACGCTGGTCGGCATGGGGTCGATGGTGCTCGCAATGGTTCTGGGCCTCTACGCGATTTACGGACACTTCACAGGTCGCATCCCGGTTCAGGGATGGGCATCCCTGCTGATCGTCGTCGCCTTTTTCTCCGGCAGCATCCTCATGGCGCTCGGTGTGATCTCGGAATACCTGGCCGTGACGATGGGAATCGCGATGGGCAAACCGCTTTACGTGGTCGCCTCGAGACCGACTAGACCCGCGCAGCGATGACCATCGCCTGGGTCGTCGGTCGCGGCGGGATGCTCGGTTCGTCGATCGAGCGCGTGCTCGGACTGACGGGCTGCACGATGTACGTGCCGAATCGACGTTTCGATTGGACAAGCGCTACGCAGCTCCAAGCAGATTTCGAGCACGCGCTCGACGGCTTTGCGAACGCGGCGGCTGCGTCGGATCGATGGGAGATCTGGTGGGCGGCGGGTGTCGGCACGTTGAGCAGCCCTGCCGAGGCTCTTCAAACAGAGACCCAGGCCCTTGCCGCGCTCCTGCTTGGTATCGAGCGATCTTCGCTACGTCCGCCGACGGGGCGCATCGCGCTCGCCAGTTCGGCCGGCGCAATCTATGCCGGCTCCGAGGATCGGGTGATCACCGAGCGTAGCGGGCAAAGCCCGACAACCCCATACGCAAGGGCAAAACTCGAACAAGAGAGTCTGGTGATGGAGCATGGTTCGAAGTTCGGCAGCGGCGTTTTCGTGGCGCGTTTGTCGACGTTGTATGGCGTCGGGCAGGCGAAAATGAAGCAGCAAGGTCTGCTGACCCATATTTCCCGTTGCGTGATCCGCAATCTACCCATCCAGATTTTCGTCCCTCTCGACACGATTCGAGACTATGTCGCGGCAGATGACGCTGCTGCCATGATGGTCGATGCGATGACGTTGGTTGCGGCGAGGCAAAGCGTCATGAAGATCATCGCATCAGAGCAGCCCACGACCATCAGCGAGATCGTGTCCATCTTCAAGCGTATCGCCCGCCGTCCGCCACGCATTGTGACCAGCGCTTCCCGGTCTTCGAGTCTTTACAAGAGACGCATCCAGTTTCGGTCCGTCGTGTCGCCCCTTCGTACGAGCGCCCCAACCAACCTGATGATCGGGATCTCACGCATCCTGGAGTCAGAACGGTTGCGTTACGTGGTGGGCGAGCGCAAGGAGTGGTGAGAATGAAAAGGGCAGGCAGGAAAGATCCGGCGAGTGCCGGATGCCGAGTCAGACAACGTCACGAGGAGGCTGACACATGAAGAAGGCGGAGTTCGACGCTTTCGCCGCAGAATATGCAGCGATGCACGAGAAGAGCCTGAGCAACTATGGAAGCGACACGGACTATTTCGCGGACTACAAGATCGCCGACATTGCGCGTGAGCTCGATGGTCGTCGGGTTCGCGCGCACACACGTCGGGCGCTCGACTTCGGCGCGGGGTGCGGCAACTCCGTCGAGCCCTTCCGCCGACGCCTGCCTGACGTGGCACTCACCTGCGTCGATGTTTCCGAGGAGAGCCTCGCAATCGGCAGGGCTGCCCATCCGGAACTTGCGCGCTTTGTCTTGTATGACGGGACCTATCTCCCCTTGCCTCAAGCCAGTATCGACGTCGCCTTCAGCGCGTGCGTGTTCCATCACATCGCTCACGAGGAGCATCACGCACAGTTGTGCCAGCTGCATCGAGTCCTGCGAGACGACGGGCTGTTGTTCATCTTCGAACACAATCCGCTCAATCCCTTCACCCGACATGTTGTCAATCGATGCCCGTTCGACGCGAACGCCCACTTGATTCGGGCCGGGGTGATGAAGAAGCGGATCGAGATCGCTGGTTTCCACAACGCGAAAATCCGTTACCGCCTCTTTGTCCCACCTTCCTTGAAGGCGATCGAGGGCATCGAGCGTGCGCTGACTTGGCTACCGGTCGGTGCGCAGTATTACGTCGTTGCCGAAAAGCGGTCGTCCGGTTGAAGCAAGGCCGCGATCCGTTGGGCCGCGACGCAACTCCGACAACCATCGACACGGATGAATCATCTTCGGACACTGTACGAGAAGCAGCTTGTTCGATTCGTCTTGGTCGGCGTCATCAACACCCTCTTCAGCTACGCGATCTACTGTGCACTCGTCTTCGCCGGGCTGTCGTTCGCGTTCGCCAATCTGATCGCGCTGGTCCTGGGCATCGTCTTCAGTTTCAAGACGCAGGGACGGCTGGTTTTTCGCAACTCGGGTGGGCGGCAGTTCGTCAAGTTCGTGTTGGTTTGGGGCATCCTTTATTTCGTCAGCGTGGTGATCATCGGAAAGTTGACGATCTATGGCCTGTCGGCCTATCGGGCCGGGGCGGTCGCTCTCTTCGTTACCAGCGTGCTGTCGTACGTGGCGCAGAAGTTCTTCATCTTTCGCAAGACGGAGCTTTCGGGCATCGAGTGAACGTCGCCTCGAATGGCTTGGCACCCTGGTCGCCAAGGCCGGCGTAGTGCGTCGATGATCCGCCCCTCCAGCTTGTTTCTTCCGCGAACTGCGGTCGCCCCGTTGGACGCACGGATCGCCCAGGTGAGGCTTGCATCGGCAATCGTCGTCTGCGCCTTTTTGGCGTTGTGGCTGGTGCGTGCAAGCCAAGCGCCATCGATCGCTGCTCTGGCACTTCTGGTTGGATGCGTGTGGGGATCGATTGTTTACGGCAGTCTGTTCGCGCGGCTGACGTCGCGACTTTGCGAGTGGCATCCGGGCATTGCCTACGAGCTGCTGGTCGGCTTCTTCGTCGGCAACACGCTGCTCTTCGTCCTCACGTTGCTGTCGCCGCTCGGCATGGGCGGGAACCTCGCGGTCGTCGCGTCGATCGCCGTGCTCGGCGTGATGGTGATTCCAGCGAGACTTCCGCTGCCATCGCGCTCCTTCGAGAACGAGGTTTGCTCACTCGTCTGCATCGTCTTCGTCGGACTTGCCGCGACGCTGTGGGTCCAGGACCAGCAGCCTTTGATGTCCATGCGCGGCGGGACCACGGTCTTCACCGTCTGGCTCGATCTGTTCATTCACGTTCGGGAGATCAGCGCCTTTGCCAACGGCCATGGCCTCTCGACGATCTCGGATATCAAGCTGTCGGGCGTTCCGGCGCAGGCCTATCACTTCGGGAGCTACATGGTGCCGGCGGCGCTCGATGCGCTGACATCGACCAAGGCGATCGAAGCGTATGCGGCCTTCCAGTTGCCGTTCGGCCTTCTGCTGATGGGACTGGCCGCCTACGTTTTTCCGGCGATGGCCTTCAGGACGAGGTGGCCGGCCGTGGTCGCGTCCGCCGTGCTGGTCGCATCGCCCGACGCATACCAGCAGGGCTTCGGTGTGCATTATCTGGCGTTCCATTTCATGTCGCAGGTCAACCTCGGCATGCTGTACGGCATCGCGTGCATCTGTCTTGCGTGGATTTTCATGCTCGAAGCTTGTCGGGGAAACCGTCTCGCAGGGCTCGCGATCGCGTATGCGTTTCTCGCGACCTGCGTGACGTACAAGGCTCACTTGTTCGTTGCCAACGCGATGGTGATGATGCTTTTCCCCTGCTTGTTCTTCGGCACCTTCCGCTTGCGGTGGCGGATCCTGGGCGTCATTGGTGTAGTCGTCGTCTTTGCGGCGGTGGTGGCTCTGTCGCAGCGGCTCGAACGGATGCCGACGCTGCGACTCGACCTGTCCGGTACGCGAGCCTACGTGAACATCCTGATGGGTGGCTTTTCCGAGGGATTGCTGAAGGCGGGCTTCGACTGGATCTACTTCAAGCATCAGCTTCCAAGACTCGCGAACGCAGTGCTGGCTGGCGCGCTGATCATCTTCGGGTCGTTTGGGTGGTGGACGTTCGCGGGGCCGATCGTCGTGTGGAAAGTAAGAAAGCGCATCGAACCGCGCCTCATCGCATTCGTGGCGCTCGTGGTCCTGAATTACATGGGAATGTCCATGCTCCTAGCAATGGACGAGAAAGGGATCGGCGCGCCCGAGGAATTTCTCAACCGGCCGCATGCCTGGGCGTGGTTCGTCGTCGTCGTGTTCGTGACGACCATGGTCGCGGTCGAAGCGTCGCATCACCTGCGCGCGGTGTCGCGTCGCGGACTGGTGGTGATGGCGAGTGCGGGCGTCGCTCTGTTGCTTGTCGTCCACGCACACGCGCGCAATCTTGAGACATTTCCAGAGTGGGAAGGTCATGCCGATTACGCCGACTTCAACACGGCACCAACCTGCCTGGTGCGCTCTGCGCAGTACCTGCGGGAGAATGCCCGCATCGGCGTTGTGATCCAGGACTCGCAGTTCGATCGGAGTTTCGTGGTCACTGCGATCGCAGAACGCCAGGCCCATGTCGTCGACGCGGGGTTCGGCGGCGCGCGCGCCGTCGTCGCGGAGCGCGTGGGGCGCGTCAAGGCATTTCAGGCAAGCGCGGACGAGAGTGCGTTGATGGATTGGGCCAAAGCGAACCACGTGGCTTGGTACCTTCTGCATCCCGAAGATGGAGGAAGCTGGCCGGCCAGTTTCCTGCAGCAGGCGGTGTTCACCTGCGATGGCTGGCGCGTATTCAAGTTGAATTGAGTGCCCACCGCGGCCGGACGCCGAAGCCGAGTCCGTCGGCGGCCGCGAGCCCGTCCCGTTCGATCCGCAAAGCCCCCGCCAGCGCGATCATCGCGCCGTTGTCGGTGCACCACTCCATCGCCGGGAAATGCACCGAGGCGCCGCGTTTCGCGGCGGCAGAGGCCAGCTCCGCCCGCAGCAGCCGATTGGCGCCGACGCCGCCGGCGACGACGAGCCGCTTGGAGCCGGTCGTGCGCAGCGCCGCCATCGACTTGGCGACCAGGATGTCCACTGCCGCGCGCTGGAACGAGGCGGCGAGGTCGGCCTTCGCGGCGTCGTCCGACGATGCCGCGATGCCGGCCTTGCGGGCGGCCGTCGCGACCGCGGTCTTCAATCCCGAGAAGCTGACGTCGAGATCGCCCGAGTGCAGCATCGGACGCGGCAGCGCGTAGGCCTGGTCGTCGCCCGACTCGGCAAGCCGGGCGAGCGACGGGCCGCCAGGGTAGGGCAGTCCGAGCAGCTTGGCGGTCTTGTCGAACGCCTCGCCGGCCGCGTCGTCGACGGTCTCGCCGAGCGTCGCGTAGTGGCCGATGCCGGTCACGTGCATCAGCTGCGTGTGGCCGCCCGACACCAGCAGCGCGACGAACGGGAACTGCGGCGGGTCGTCGCTCATCAGCGGCGAGAGCAGATGGCCTTCCAGATGGTGGATGCCGATCACGGGAATCTTCAGCGCGAATGCCAGCGCGTGCGCGAAAGCGGTGCCGACCAGCAAGGCGCCGACCAGCCCGGGACCCTCGGTCACCGCGATCGCGTCGATGTCCTGGCGCACTCGGCCGGCGTCGGCCAGCGCGCCCTCCAGCAGCGGCAGCAGGCGCCGGATGTGGTCGCGCGACGCGAGTTCGGGCACGACGCCGCCGTAAGCCTCGTGCATCGCGGCCTGCGTGTGCAGGCGGTGCGACAGCAGCGCGCGCGACGGCTCCCCGACCCGGCTGTCGTAGAGCGCGACGCCGGTTTCGTCGCAGGAGGTTTCGATGCCGAGGACCAGCACGGCGAGTCCGTCCGAAGAAGAGGCCGCGGAGTATAGCGAGTGCTTCGGGATCTCTGTCGGCGCGCGTCTGCGCTTCATGGTGCATTGCACAGGCGAGGGGCGGGCGAAGGCGGGGCACGCCGTTCCCGGCCGGGCGAAAGGGTGCGATCGTCTTCCGGAACAATGGGCGCCAGTGCCCGGCGCGGGACAGGCGGACCGCGGCGAAGCCCTCGTCCCTGAAAAGAAAAACGGCCTTGTGGCACGCGGATTGCATGGATGGGTTCGATTCATCCGGAGACGCATCAATGCCCTTTCGCAAGCAGGACGACCGCCCGACCCCGTCGATCGACGCCACGCCGATCGAACGACCGGTCGCTGCCACGGTTTCGACCGCGCCGTCGGCGCCCGCGGTCGGACCGTCGCGCCGGCGCTTCGTCGGTGCCGCGGCCCTCGGTGCGCTGAGTGCGGCCGGTGCGTCGGTGATGAGCCTGGTCGATCCGCTGGTCCGCGCCGGAGCCTGGGCCGCCGGCTCCGACAAGCCCGAGAAGGAAGAGGTGCGCATCGGCTTCATCCCGCTGACCGACTGCGCGTCGGTGGTGATGGCCTCGGTGCTGGGCTTCGACAAGAAGTACGGCATCAAGATCGTGCCGACCAAGGAATCGAGCTGGCCCGGCGTGCGCGACAAGCTCGTCAACGGCGAGCTCGACGCGGCGCACGTGCTCTACGGGATGCTCTACGGCCTGCAGCTCGGCATCAGCGGTCCGAAGACCGAGATGGCCGTGATGATGACCCTCAACAACAACGGGCAGGCGATCACGCTGTCGAAGAAGCTGGCCGATGCCGGCGCGGTCGACGGCCCGTCGCTGGCCAAGGTGATGGCGAAGGACAAGCGCGACTACACCTTCGCGCAGACCTTCCCGACCGGCACGCACGCGATGTGGCTGTACTACTGGCTCGCCGCGTCGGGCATCGATCCGTTCAAGGACTCGAAGGCCATCAGCGTGCCGCCGCCGCAGATGGTGGCCAACATGCGCGTGGGCAACATGGACGGCTTCTGCGTCGGTGAGCCGTGGAACCACCGCGCCATCCTCGACCAGATCGGCATCACGGCCATCACGACGCAGGACATCTGGAAAGACCATCCGGAGAAGGTGCTCGGCACGCGGCTCGATTTCGTGAAGAAGTATCCGAACACGTCGCGCGCGATGATGATGGCCTGTCTCGAGGCGGGTCGCTGGATCGACGCGTCGCTGCAGAACAAGCTGAAGATGGCCGAGACGATCGCCGACAAGGCTTACGTCAACACGTCGGTCGACGCGATCAACCAGCGCATCCTGGGCCGCTACCAGAACGGCCTCGGCAAGACCTGGGACGACCCCAACGCGATGAAGTTCTTCAACGACGGGGTGGTGCCGTTCCCCTACCTGTCCGACGGCATGTGGTTCAGCACCCAGCATCGCCGCTGGGGCCTGCTGAAGGAAGACATCGACTATCTCGCGGTCGCGAAGTCGATCAACCAGATCGACCTCTACAAGGAAGCGGCCGGCGCGATGAACATCAGCGTGCCGAAGGACCCGATGCGCTCGTCGAAGCTGATGGACGGCATCGTGTGGGACGGCAAGAACCCCAAGGCCTACGCCGCGGGCTTCAAGATCCACGCGTGAACGGGAAGCCATGAGCGCCGTCCTCGAACATGTCGAACCGCCGGTGAAGGCGGAGTCCGCCATGTCCGCACAATCGGTGCCCGTCGCGTCGCCGCCGCCGCCGAAGGGCAGCCCGGCCGCATGGCTCGCAGTCAGGGCGACGGCGCTGGTGAAGGCGCTCGTCCCTGTCCTGCTCGGGGCAGTCGTCATGACGACGCTTTGGGCGGTCATCGCGCACTTCATTCCGCAGATCCCCACGCCGCTCGTCACCTGGATCGAAGCGGTGAAGATCTTCAGCGATCCGTTCTATCGCAACGGGCCGAACGACCAGGGCATCGGCTGGAACCTGCTGTCGTCGCTCGGCCGCGTCGGCCTCGGCTTCGGCCTCGCGGCGCTGATCGGCATCCCGCTCGGCTTCCTGATCGGCCGCTTCAGCTTCCTCGACAAGATGTCGTCGCCGGTCATCAGCCTGCTGCGGCCGGTGTCGCCGCTCGCGTGGCTGCCGCTCGGGCTGCTGATGTTCAAGGCGGCCAACCCGGCGGCGATCTGGGCCATCTTCATCTGCTCGATCTGGCCGATGATCATCAACACCGCGGTGGGCGTGCAGCGCGTGCCGCAGGACTACATGAACGTCGCGCGCGTGCTCAATCTATCCGAGTGGAAGATCGTCACCAAGATCCTCTTCCCCGCGGTGCTTCCGTACACGCTGACCGGCGTACGGCTGGCGATCGGCACGGCGTGGCTCGTGATCGTCGCCGCCGAGATGCTGACCGGCGGCGTGGGGATCGGCTTCTGGGTGTGGGACGAGTGGAACAACCTCAACGTCACGCACATCATCATCGCGATCTTCGCGATCGGCATCGTCGGCCTGCTGCTCGAGCAGGCGCTGATCGCGCTGGCGCGGGCCGTCAGCTTCGGCAACGACATCACGTGACGGGGTTGACGAGACGCGCATGAGAACCTCCCTGCCCAAGCCGATGGTCGAGCGCGCCGCCGAAGGATCGAGCCTCGTGCGCAATGCGGAGCGCTTCATCGAGATTCGCAGCGTGGAGATGGTGTTCACGACGCGCAGCGGCCGCTTCCATGCGCTGCGCGACATCCACCTCGACGTGAAGAAGGGCGAGTTCGTCACGCTGATCGGTCATTCGGGCTGCGGCAAGTCCACGCTGCTGAACCTGATCGCGGGACTGCTGCGTTGTACCGGCGGCACGATGATCTGCGCGGGCCGCGAGATCGCCGGCCCGTCGCCCGAGCGCGCGGTGGTGTTCCAGAACCATTCGCTGCTGCCGTGGCTGACCTGCTTCGACAACGTGTACCTCGGCGTCGAACGGGTGTTCTCGGCGAAGGAGTCGAAGGCGCAGCTGGCCGCACGCACGCACGCGGCGCTGGCGCTGGTCGGCCTGGACCACGCGTCGGCCAAGCGGCCGCACGAGATCTCGGGCGGCATGAAGCAGCGCGTCGGCATCGCCCGGGCGCTGGCGATGGAACCCAAGGTCCTGCTGATGGACGAGCCGTTCGGCGCGCTCGACGCGCTCACGCGCGCGCACCTGCAGGACGAACTGCTGAAGATCGTCGGCAAGACCGGCTCGACGGTCGTGATGGTCACGCACGACGTCGACGAGGCGGTCCTGCTGTCGGATCGCATCGTGATGATGACCAACGGACCCGCGGCGACGATCGGCGAGATCCTGTCGGTCGACCTCGCGCGACCCCGCGATCGCATCGCCCTCGCCGAGGATCCGGCGTACGTGCACTACCGGGCTTCGGTGCTCGAGTTCCTCTATCGGCGTCACGGGATGCCGGGAGACAAGAAGGCGGCTTGAACGTTTGATCCCTTCCCGGCACGGGAAGGGCCACGGAAGAGGCGAGCCAGGCGACCAATGACGCTCGCCGGTCGGCGACCCTCTCCCCCATGTCTCCCTCCGGGCGAGGGAAGGCTCTTACATTTCGAGGTGAACCATGGACGGTGGTGCAGGAGCAATGACGAGTTCGACACCCGACGCGACCGGCGCGCGACAGAAGCTCGTGCTGGTCGGCAACGGCATGGCCGGCGTGCGCACGATCGAGGAGCTGCTGAAGATCGCGCCCGACCTGTACGACATCACGATCTTCGGGTCGGAGCCGCATGCCAACTACAACCGCATCCTGCTGTCGCCGGTGCTGGCGGGCGAGCAGACGATCGAGCAGATCATGCTCAACCAGGTCGAGTGGTACGCCGAGAACGGGATCACGCTGCACCTGAACAAGACGATCGTGAAGATCGACCGCGTCAAGCGCCAGGTGATCGCGGCCGACGGGACCGTGGCGGCCTACGACCGCCTGCTGCTCGCGACCGGCTCCAATCCGTTCATCCTGCCGATCCCCGGCAAGGAGCTCGACGGCGTGCTGAGCTATCGCGACATCGCCGACACGCACGACATGATCGACGCGGCTGCGATCCACAGGCACGCCGTGGTGATCGGCGGCGGCCTGCTCGGCCTCGAGGCGGCCAACGGACTCAAGCTGCGCGGCATGGACGTGACTGTGGTGCACATCATGCCGTGGTTGATGGAGCGCCAGCTCGACAATGTCGCGGCGAAGATGCTGCAGAAGTCGCTCGAGGACAAGGGGCTGAAGTTCATGCTCGAGGCGCAGACCGACTCGCTGGTCGGCAACGAGTCGGGTCGCGTGCGGGCCGTCAAGTTCAAGGATGGCACCGAGATTCCCGCGGACCTCGTCGTGATGGCCGTGGGCATCCGGCCCAACACCACGCTCGCGCAGTCGGCAGGCCTGCGCTGCTCGGAGCGTCCGGGCGGCATCCTCGTCAACGACACGATGCAGACCTACGACCCGCGCATCTACGCGGTCGGCGAATGCGTCAACCATCGCGGCAGCGCCTACGGTCTCGTCGCGCCGCTGTTCGAGATGGCCAAGGTCTGCGCGACCCATCTCGCGCAGTTCGGCATCGGTCGCTACATCGGTTCGGTCACGTCGACCAAGCTGAAGGTCACCGGCATCGACCTGTTCTCGGCCGGCGACTTCAGCGGCGGCGCCGACACGGAGGAGATCACGCTGTCCGACCCCATCGGCGGCGTCTACAAGAAGCTGGTGCTGCGCGACGACAGGCTGATCGGCGCATGCCTGTACGGCGACACGGTCGACGGCGCCTGGTACTTCTCGCTGCTGCGCGAAGGCAAGGTCGTGACCGAGTTCCGCGACCAGCTGATGTTCGGCGAGGACCATCTCGGCGACACCGGCCACCAGGGCCAGAGCAAGGCGGTCTCGATGACCGACGACGCCGAGGTCTGCGGCTGCAACGGCGTGTCGAAGGGCGCGGTGTGCAAGGCGATCAAGGAGAAGGGTCTCTTCACGCTCGAGGACGTGCGCAAGCACACCAAGGCCTCGTCGTCGTGCGGGTCGTGCACGGGCCTGGTCGAGCAGCTGCTGATGTTCGTGGCCGGCGGCGACTACTCGGCCGCGCCGACCGCGAAGCCGATGTGCGGCTGCACCGACAAGACCCACGAGGACGCGCGCGACGCGATTCGCAAGGAGCACCTGACGTCGATTCCCGACGCGATGCGCTTCCTCAACTGGCGCACGCCGAACGGCTGCTCGAGCTGCAGGCCGGCGCTCAATTACTACATGATCTCCACGTGGCCGAACGAGGCCAAGGACGATCCGCAGTCGCGCTTCATCAACGAGCGGGCGCACGCGAACATCCAGAAGGACGGCACGTACTCGGTCATCCCGCGCATGTGGGGCGGCGAGACCAACGCGAGCGAGCTGCGCCGCATCGCCGACGTCGTCGACAAGTACAAGATCCCGACCGTCAAGGTCACCGGCGGCCAGCGCATCGACCTGCTCGGCGTGCGCAAGGAGGATCTCAAGAGCGTGTGGACCGACCTCGACATGCCGAGCGGCCTCGCCTACGCGAAGGCGCTGCGGACCGTGAAGACCTGCGTGGGTAGCGAGTGGTGCCGCTTCGGCACGCAGAACTCCACGCTGATGGGCCAGCAGCTCGAACGCGACCTGTGGCGCATGTACTCGCCGCACAAGGTCAAGCTGGCCGTGTCGGGTTGCCCGCGCAATTGCGCCGAGGCCGGCATCAAGGACGTCGGCGTGATCGGCGTCGACTCGGGCTGGGAGATGTACGTCGGCGGCAACGGCGGCATCAAGACCGAGGTCGCGCAATTCTTCGTCAAGCTGAAGACGCACGAGGAGGTGCTCGAGCACGCGGGCGCGTTCCTGCAGCTCTATCGCGAGGAGGGCTGGTACCTCGAGCGCACGGTGCACTACGTGACGCGGGTCGGGCTCGAGCATTGCAAGAAGGCCGTGCTGGAGGATCCGGCCAACCGGCGCGCGCTGTACGAGCGGCTGCAGTTCGCGATGATGGACGTGCCCGACGCGTGGCATCAGCCGGAGCAGGCGCGGATCGACGAGCGCCAGTTCGCGCCGGTCGCGTCGTTGTGAACGTGAAGAGGACTAGGTGATGGAACAGTGGATCGATATCTGCGCGGTGACGGACATTCCCGTGCTCGGCGCGCGCGTGGTCGAGCGCAAGGTCGGCGGCAACATAGCGGTGTTCCGCAATGCGACCGACCAGGTCTTCGCGCTGCTGGACCGCTGTCCACACAAGGGCGGGCCTCTGTCGCAGGGCATCGTGTTCGGCGAGCGCGTGGCATGCCCGCTGCACAACTGGAGCATCGGCTTGGCCGACGGCACGGCGGCGCTGCCGGACGAAGGGTGCACGGCGAAGTTCAAGGTGAAGGTCGATGGGGGACGGGTTTATCTCGACGGGGAGGAGGTGAGGGCGCCGAGTCAGTCGTCGGCTCCTGACGTGCCCGTGAATGCGATGTCAGCTTGAACCTTCGACAGAGCACCAGTCCCCTCCCCTTCAAGGGGAGGGTTAGGGTGGGGATGGGTTCAGCGTGACCATCGCCGAGCAACCCATCCCCCTCCCAACCTCCCCCTTGAAGGGGGAGAAGCGGAGCAGTGGAGGCATGACCGACACGAGATCCGCCTGCCCCTATTGCGGCGTCGGCTGCGGCGTCATCATCGAATCGCTGGGCAACCAGATCACCGGCGTGCGTGGCGATCCCGACCACCCCGCCAACTTCGGCCGTCTCTGCACGAAGGGCAGCACGCTGCACCTGACGGCCACCGCGGCGGTGATCCGCGATGCGCGTCTGCATCATCCCGAGCTGCGGACGTCGCGCGATCATCCGCGCACCAACGTCACCTGGGACGCCGCGCTCGACTACGCCGCCGAGCGTTTCGCGGCGATCATCGCCGAGCACGGCCCCGACGCGGTCGCGTTCTACATTTCGGGCCAGCTGCTGACCGAGGACTACTACGTCTTCAACAAGCTCGCGAAGGGACTGATCGGCACCAACAACGTCGACACCAATTCGCGCCTGTGCATGTCGAGCGCGGTCGCGGGCTACAAGCAGACGCTCGGCGCCGACGCGCCGCCCACCTGCTACGAGGACTTCGACCACGCGGACCTGCTGATGATCGCCGGGTCCAACATGGCCTACGCGCATCCGATCCTCTACCGCCGCATCGAGGATGCGCGCCAGCGTGCGATCGAACGCGGCACGCCGCTGCGCACCATCGTCGTCGATCCGCGCCGCACCGACACCGCGCGCGAGGCCGACCTGCACCTCGCGATCCTGCCCGGGACCGACGTCGCGCTGTTCAACGGGCTGCTGCACCTGTGCCTGTGGGACGACCGCATCGCCACCGACTACATCGCGGCCCATACCGAGGGCTGGGCCGACCTCAAGCGCCTGGTGCGCGACTACACGCCGCGCTTCGTCGCGACCACCTGCGGCATCGGCGAGGAAGACCTGTCGACCGCGGCCCGCTGGTTCGGCGAGTCGAAGGCCGCGCTGTCGCTGTACTGCCAGGGGCTCAACCAGTCCGCGTCGGGGACCGCGAAGAACGCGGCGCTGATCAACCTGCATCTCGCGACCGGCCACATCGGCCGACCCGGCGCGGGTCCGTTCTCGCTCACCGGCCAACCGAACGCGATGGGCGGCCGCGAGGTGGGCGGCATGGCCAACCTCTTGTCGGCGCACCGCGACCTGAAGAACCCCGATCACCGCGCCGAGGTCGCCGTGCTGTGGGGGATCGACGACGTGCCGGAAAAACCGGGCAAGACCGCCGTCGACCTGTTCGACGCGATCGCCGACGGGACGATCAAGGCGGTGTGGATCGCGTGCACGAACCCGCTGCAGTCGATGCCCGAACAGGCGAAGGTCCACGCGGCATTGCAGAAGGCCGAGCTGGTCGTGCTGCAGGAAACCTTCGCGACGACCGCCACCGCTCCTTACGCCGACGTGCTGCTGCCTGCCGCGACCTGGGGCGAGAAGAACGGCAGCATGACCAACTCGGAGCGGCGCATCAGTCGCGTGCGGCAGGCCGTCGCGGCGCCGGGCACGGCACGCGACGACTGGGCCATCGTGTGCGACTTCGCGCGACGCCTCGAAGCGCGCATCCGGCCCGGTCGACCGACGCTGTTCCCGTACGACGGACCCGAGGCGATCTGGAACGAGCATCGCGAGACCACGCGCGGCCGCGACCTCGACATCACGGGACTGTCGTACGCGATCCTCGACGCACGCGGTCCGCAGCTCTGGCCGTTCTTCGAAGGCGAGAGCGAAGGCCGCAAGCGTCTGTACCAGGACGGTATGTTCGCGACGCCGTCCGGTCGCGCGCGCTTCGTCGTCACGCCGTACAAGGCCGTCGTCGAACCCGTCGATGCGCGTTTCCCGTTCGCGCTCAACACGGGACGGCTGCGCGACCAGTGGCACGGCATGAGCCGCACCGGCAGCGTCCCGCAACTGTTCTCGCACAGCGCCGAGCCGGGCATCGACCTGTCGGAGACCGACGCCAAGCGCCGGTTGATGAACGACGGCGACTTCGTGCAGGTGTCCAGCCGTCGCGGCAGCCAGGTGCTGCGGGTGCGCGTGTCCGACGCGATGCGGACCGGCCAGGCCTTCGTCGCGATGCACTGGGGCGAGGAGTACGTCGGCGGCATGGGCCAGCGTCACGGCGTCAACACGATCACGTCGCCCGCGACCGACCCCGACTCGCGGCAGCCGGAACTCAAGCACGCGGCCGTGCGGATCGTGAAGCTCGACCTGGCGTGGCGCCTGGTCGCGTTCGGTTGGGTCGAACCCGACGCGGTGGCGTCGACGCTGGCGCGCCTGCGGACGCACTTCGGCCGCTTCGCCTATGCGAGCTGCGTGCCGTTCGGTCGCGCCGAGCAGCCGGCCGACGGCGGCACGAAGGTCGGTGTCCTGTTCCGCGCGGCGCACGACGACGCGCTCGACGGTCCGACCGTCGACGCGATCGAGGCCGCCATCGGGATCGTCGAGCCGCCGAAGGATGCGCGCGGTGGCCCGGAATCGCACTTGCTGAGGTACGACGACGCGCGCCGCGGGCACGCGCGCCGCGTGCTGGTGCAGGGCGGCACGCTGCGCGCGGTGTCCCTGCGCGGCGACTGGTCGGCCGAAGCGTGGTTGAAGGAATATCTCGAAGGCGGCCTGCCGGTCGCGCCACTGGGGCGCCTGTTGCTCAAACCTGGCGCCACCGCGCCGTCGGGCTTCCAGTCCCGGGGGCGCGTGGTGTGCAATTGCTGGAACGTCGGCGAGGCCGCGATCGTCGCGCAACTGCAGGAAAGCGAAGGCAGTCCGGCGGCCCGTCTGGGCGCGCTGCAGGCGAAACTCAAATGCGGGACGCAATGCGGTTCGTGCCTACCCGAGCTCAAGCGGCTCACCGCAGAAGTCAGTGGCACAGTTTCTGCATAGTGGGATGCGGGACCAGGGCCGGGCAAGCGGGCGTCCGGAAGACCACACGACGCACGCCGCGTCAGCGACCGAGCGTCGGGACGTGCGCCCCGGGCGCCGGTCGATCGAGATTCACGAAGGCGGTTCAATGACTGCTGCGAAGCTGGACTGCGCGCAATACATCAAGGAGATCGGCCGCGGTCGCGACAACGCGCGCTCGATGAAGCGGGACCAGGCGGAACTGGTCTGGAGTGCGCTGCTGGAAGGTCGCATCGCCGACCTCGAGGTGGGAGCGATCCTGCTCGCGATGCGCATCAAGGGCGAGTCGATCGACGAGATCGCCGGCTTTCTCGACGCGACCCATGCGCACGGCATGCGGCTGCCGATGCCGGTCGATGCGGCCGGCAAGGCCGCGATCCCCGTCGTGATCCCGACCTACAACGGCGCCCGCAACATGCCGAACCTGACGCCGTTGCTGGCGTGCCTGCTCGCACGCGAGGGCGTGCCGGTGTTGGTGCACGGCAAGGTCGCCACGGTCGCGTCCGAGGCCGATCGCGAGATGCTGCGCACGGCCCACGCGTTCGATACGCCGTCGTCGTTCGGCGGGACGACGTTCGTGCCGCCGCCCCGCGTCACCACGGCCGAGATCTTCGAGACGATGGGCATGCCGGTCTCCAGGACCGAGGAGGACGCGCGTGCACAAGTCGCGCGCTTCGAGCCGATCTTCATGGCGATCAACGATCTCAACCCGGCTCTCGCGAAGGTGCTGGCCCTGCGCCGCTTGCTCGGCGTGCGCAGCCCGGCGCACACGCTGGTCAAGCTGCTGCAGCCGTTCGCCGGGCCGGCACTGCGGCTGGCCAGCTATACGCATCCCGAGTACTACGCGACCCTGTCGGGTTACTTCACCCAGGTCGAACAGCCGGGTGCGGTCCTGCTGATGCGCGGGACCGAAGGCGAACCGGTCGCCAACGCCAGACGCCCCGCGACGATCGAATTCTTCCTCGACGGCAAGTCGAGCACCGTCGTGACCGGTGAGACCGGCGTCGTGCGCGCGTTGCCGATCCTGCCCGAATCACGCGACGCCGCGGCCACGGCACTGTGGATCCAGGCCGTGCTGTCCGGGGAACGTCCTGTGCCCGATGCCATCGCGGCCCAGTGCGAGGCGATCCTGGAGGCGCGCGAGGCGATGCAGGTTGCGTCGCTCGATCCGCGTCAGGCGGTCGCATGAGTCGCCAGGCGCCCGCCAGCGCCGGTCGCGTGACGCTGGTCGGCGCGGGTCCGGGCGATCCCGACCTGCTGACGCTCGCGGCCGTCAAGGCCATCGCCAGCGCCGACGTGATCCTGGTCGACGATCTGGTCGATCCGCGCGTGCTCGCGCATGCGCCGCCTTCCGCACGCATCGTGGCCGTCGGCAAGCGCGGTCCGTACTGCCGACCGGGTGCCGAGCCGTCGGTGGCGCAGACGTCGACGCCGCAGGCCTTCATCGAGCGGCTGATGGTCGTCGAGGCGGCGAAGGGACTGCACGTCGTCCGGCTGAAGGGCGGCGATCCCTACGTCTTCGGTCGCGGCGGCGAGGAACGTGCGCATCTCGCGGCCCTGGGCATCGACGTGCGCGTGATTCCCGGCATCTCGAGCGGCATCGCCGGTCCGGCATCGATCGGCATCCCGGTCACGCATCGCGACTGGAGCCAGGGGGTGATCTTCGTCACCGGGCACCGCAAGCGCGCGGGTGACGAGGGCTTCGCGCCCGATCTCGACTGGAAGGCGCTGGCGGCGACCGGGCTGACGATCGTCGTCTACATGGGCATCGGTCGCTGCCGCGCCATCGTCGACGCGCTGCTCGCGGCCGGCACGCGGCCCGACCTGCCGGCCGCGGCCGTGCAGGCGGCGTCGACCGACCGCCAGCGGCAGGTGGTGGGCACGCTCGTATCGCTGGCCGACGACGTGGCATCGGCGGGCATCGACAGCCCGGCGATCCTGGTGTTCGGCGACGTGGTGCGCTGCGCCGACGAACGCTGGCTGCGCGTCGCGCAAGACGCGCCGGGCGCTCCGGCTCTCCTCGTGGCGGAGCGCTGAAACCCGCTGTTGCGCTGCGCTGCAAAGTCGTGCGGCAGTGCACCGTAGTCACCGTTCCGTCATGTAAAATGCGGGGTTTGCAAATCCGTCGTGAGGCTATGGACCTCGCGACCGTGCCGGGAGTCCGCGGGGTGGTTCCGTGATGCGCTTTCGGCCTTCAGGAGACCTCATGCCCAAGGCGACACGGCTGATCAAGAAGTATCCCAATCGGCGTCTCTACGACACCGAGACCAGCACCTACATCACGTTGGCCGACGTGAAGCAGCTGGTCCTCGAGCAGGAAGAGTTCCAGGTCCTCGACGCGAAGTCGCAGGAAGACCTGACGCGATCGATCCTGCTGCAGATCATCCTGGAAGAAGAGGCGGGCGGCGTGCCGATGTTCACGTCGCCGATGCTGGCCCACATGATCCGTTTCTACGGTCATGCGATGCAGGGCATGATGGGGACCTACCTCGAGAAGAACATCCAGGCGTTCATCGACATCCAGCAGAAGATGAAGGAACAGCTCGGCGACCCGACCCGCCTGTACGACGGCAAGGGGTTCGGTCCGGAGCTGTGGACCCAGTTCCTTCAAGGCCAGGCGCCGATGATGCAGTCGATGATGGGCAGCTACATGGAACAGAGCAAGAACATGTTCATGCAGATGCAGGAGCAGATGCAGAACCAGACGCGCACGATGTTCAGCGGGACGTTCCCGTTCCCGGGCGCCACGAACGGCGCGGGCGGGGCGTTGACTTCCGGCGACAAGTCGAAGAAGTAGCACTTCGATGTCACCCCGGCGAAGGCCGGGGCCCAATCACGCAGCGCTCGATTCGGTCCCGGCCTTCGCCGGGACGACGCGGGCGCATTGCCGTTCGTCCTCTACCGTGCCTCCATGAACACTTCGGTCATTCCCCGCGTCGGCTTCGTCTCCCTCGGCTGTCCCAAGGCCCTGGTCGACTCCGAACAGATCCTCACGCAGCTGCGCGCCGAGGGCTACGAGACGTCGAAGACCTACGACGGCGCCGACCTGGTGATCGTCAACACCTGCGGCTTCATCGATGCCGCCGTGCAGGAATCGCTGGACGCGATCGGCGAGGCGCTGGCCGAGAACGGCAAGGTGATCGTCACCGGCTGCCTCGGCGCGAAGAAGGACGCGGCCGGCGACGACATCGTCGCGAAGGTCCACCCGAAGGTGCTCGCGGTCACCGGGCCGCACGCGTCGCAGGAGGTGATGCGCCACGTGCACCTGCACCTGCCGAAGCCGCACGATCCGTTCACCGATCTCGTGCCCGACCACGGCGTCAAGCTCACGCCGCAGCACTATGCGTATCTCAAGATCTCCGAGGGCTGCAATCATCGCTGCAGCTTCTGCATCATCCCGTCGATGCGCGGCGACCTCGTGTCGCGACCGATCGGCGAGGTGATGCGCGAGGCCGAGAGCCTGCTCAAGAGCGGCGTGAAGGAGCTGCTGGTCATCTCGCAGGACACGAGCGCGTACGGCGTCGACCTGCGCTATCGCACCGACTTCGTCGCCGGGCGTCCGGTGAAGACGCGCATGACCGAGCTGGTCCAGGAACTCGCGACACTGACCGGAAAGGACGAGGCGTGGGTCCGCCTGCACTACGTCTATCCGTATCCGTCGGTCAACGACGTGCTGCCGCTGATGGCCGAGGGCAAGGTGCTGCCTTACCTGGACGTGCCGTTCCAGCACGCGCATCCCGATGTGCTCAGGCGCATGAAGCGTCCGGCCTCGGGCGAGAAGAACCTCGACCGCATCCGGTCGTGGCGCGAGATCTGTCCGGACCTGACGATCCGCTCGACCTTCATCGCCGGCTTCCCCGGCGAGACCGAGGCCGAGTTCCAGTACCTGCTCGACTTCCTCGAGGAAGCCGAACTCGACCGCGTCGGCTGCTTCGCGTACTCACCGGTCGACGGCGCGACCGCCAACGCACTCGACGGCGCATTGCCGACAGAAGTCCGCGAGGAGCGCCAGGCGCGCTTCATGGCCGTGCAGGAAGGCATCTCGGCGCGGCGCATCCGCCGCCACGTCGGCAAGCTGCAGCGCGTGCTGATCGACGACGTCAACGCCGAGGGCGGCGTGGCACGTTCGTTCGCCGACGCGCCCGAGATCGACGGCAACGTCTTCATTTCGCCGCCGACCTCGGCCAGCGCGCGCCTCGCGTGGCGCCAGAAGGTCCGGGTCGGTTCGTTCGCCACGGTGCGCATCACCGGCGCCGACGGTCACGACCTGTGGGGCGACCTGGCCTGACGCCGTCGGCTAGCGCGCGACCCGCCAGCGGCTGCGGACCAGCGTCACCATCGTCCACGCGAGCGGCAGCGCCAGCAGGGCGAACGCGGGTCCGACGTGTCCGAGGCCGTTGCTGGCCAGCCCGAACGACGGCAGCCCGAGCACCACGCCGAAGTAGGTGAAGAACAGCGAGCCGCCGGTCGCCATCGCGGCCTGGTCGTGCGGCACCACGCGGGCGACGGTGCCGAGGTACACGCCGTTCCAGCCGATCGCCGTGCACCCGTAGAGCGCGAGCAGCGCGATCACCCATCCGTGCGCCGTGTCGCCCGTCAGCCAGGGCATCGCAAGGCTCACGATCGTCATGCCGGACGCGAGCCCGAACAGCGTCCAGCGCGGCCCGCCACGCCAGCGGTCGGCCAGGTGGCCCCAGGCCACTCGGCCGCCCACGGCCGCCGTCTGCGCGATCGACGACGCGGCGCCGGCCGCGACGATGGTCCAGCCCAGGTCGCCGTGCAGGAAGGTGACCAGGTAGGAGCTGAGGCAGACCTGCACCGCCGAGAAGACGAAGCTGCACAGCGCGAGCGGTCGCAGGACCGGATGTCCGATCACGAAGCGCAGCGGCGCGATCATGCGCGACCACGCCGGCATCGGTGCGACAGGGTCGCGATGCGCGTCTAACGCGTTGCGCAGCAGTTCGGCGAGCACGATGCTGACGACGCTCACGGCCGCCATCACCGCCATCGACCAGCGGGCGTCGTGCAGCGCGAGCACCAGCGGCACGATCAGGCCGGCGAGCACGCCGCCGAGCGGCACGCCGGTCTGCTTGATCGAGAACACCAGCGCCAGGCGCGTCGTCGGGGTCGTGCGGGCGAGCATTTCAGAACTTGCCGGCGTGATCGGGCCGTAGCCGCAACCGAGCAGAATCGCCCCGACGAACGCGATGGCCGGCTGCGGCACCGTGATGAGGAAGAGGCCCGCCGCACCGGTGAGCAGGGCCGCCTGGCTCGTACGGATCGGCCCCCAGCGACGCACCAGCGCCGACCCGACCAGGCTCGACCCCATCGCCGCGAAATACACCGTGGCGATGTAGACGCCGACGAACACCGTGCTCGCGCCGAGCGCCTGCAGCAGGGCCGGGGCCGCGATTGACGGCGCGATGATCGCGGCCGAGGCGGCCGACTGCACCAGCAGCGTGATCGGCAGCGTCGACAGGCCGACCCAGGGCGTCGTCGGTACCGCGGCCTTCGCGCGCCCGGTCATGCGGCGCCCTTGCGTGTGCCGACGATCGCGCCTCCGATCACCAGCAGCAGCGCGATCGCGATCGGCCATCCGAAACGCGCAGGGTCGTCGAGGCCGAGCAGGCCCGTCGAGATCAGCGGCGTGAGATACGCGAGCGTGCCGATCACGCGCGCGTCTCCGCGTTCGAGCGCCGCGTTCCACAGGAAGAACGCCGCGCCCATCGGACCGATCGCGAGCGCCGCCATCGGCCACAGGTCAGCGCTGCCGAAACGATAGGGCGCCTCGAGCAGCGCATGACACGCCAGCGACAGCACGCCCGACACGAGGCAGAAGAGGCCGACCGCCGCCGTGGGGACCTCGGTCCCTTTCTGCCGCAGCCGCTGGCCGAGCAACGAATAGGTCGCCCAGATGAAGGCCGACAGCAGCGCCGTGGCGTACCCGAGCAGCGCGTCCGGCGAAGTGGTGGACGCGGTCGGCATGCGACCGTTGGTGATCGCGAGCACCGCCCCGGCCAGCCCCAGCACGCCGCCGATCACGTGCCACTTCGTCAGCGCCGCGTCGCGCAGCAGCAGCGGCGCGAGCAGCACGATCAGCAGCGGCCAGAGGTAGTTCACGAGGTTGGCCTGAAGCGGCGGCGCGAGACGCAGCGCGACGAACAGGAAGAAATGGAAGCCGAAGAGCCCGTAGACGCCGAGCGCGAGGACCCGTGCCGGCACGCGCCACTGTCGCCAGGTCGGTGATGCGAGCAGGCCGGCGATCGTCAGCGCGGTGCCGACCAGCAGGAACGGCGGCATCGACGCGAGACGCACGCCGAGCCACGCGAGGCCGCCCCACAGTGCGATGGCTCCCAGCGCCAGCGGGTTGGCGAGCGACGCGCGCGTCATCGACGACCGAACGCGCGCGGCACGACGTGTCCGAAGCGCGGATGGGTCGCCGTCCGATACGGGCCCCGAGAGGCTGTCTCGATACTGCGGCCTTCATCTTTCACGGAGTGGGCCATGCTGCGCTGGGCTCTGATCTTTTTCGTCGTTTCGTTGATTGCCGGCTTCTTCGGATTCACCGGCGTCGCGCAGGGCGCGCGTTCGATCGCGAAGATCCTGTTCTTCATCGCCCTCGCGCTGTTCGTGATCTTCGTGATCATCGCCTTCGCCGTCGGCAGTTCGTTCTAGCACCTTCAAAGGAGATCCGTCATGTCGAGCCCCGACCTGTACGAAGACGTCTGGAAGCGCATCAAGGATATTCGTTTCGCCATGCTCACCACCGCCGACGAGGACGGCAGCCTCGTGGCCCGCCCGATGACGACGGTGCAGAAGGAGTTCAGCGGCACGCTGTGGTTCTTCACGTCGCTGTCGTCGCCGCCCGCGAAGGCGGTCGCCGCGCACGGCGCCGTCGGCGTGCATTACGGCGAGCCGAAGAGCGACGTGTACGTGTCGCTGTCCGGCGATGCGTGCCTGGAGCACGACCGCGCGCGCATGGAGGCGCTGTGGAGCCCGATGGTCAAGGCGTGGTTTCCGAAGGGGATCGACGATCCCGATCTGGGCATGATCCGCGTCGACATCCATCGGGCCGAATACTGGGACGTGGAGGAGAGCAAGCCGGTCCAGCTCTTCAAGATGGCCAAGGCGGCGCTGACCGGCGAGACCCCGAAGCTCGGCGAGCACAGGACGGTGACGATGTAAGCGTCGATGGTCCTTGATTCGGCAGGGACCCGCCCTCACATCGAGGCATGAAATTCAAGGACTACTACGAAGTGCTGGGCGTCGCGCGCGATGCGCCGGCCGCCGACATCAAGAAGGCGTACCGCAAGCTCGCCCACAAGTACCATCCCGACGTCTCGAGCGATCCCGAAGGCGAGGCCAAGTTCAAGGACGTCGCCGAGGCCTATGCCACGCTGAAGGACGACGAGAAGCGCGCAGCCTACGACCAGCTCGGCAGGCACCGACCGGGCGAGGACTTCGAGCCGTCGCGCGGGTGGCAGCAGAACTTCGGGGGCGGCGGCGGGCGCTTCGAGGACGTCGACCTCTCGGATCTGTTCGCGGCGTTCGGCGGCGGCAGCGCACGGGGCGCGTCGCGCGGTCGCCGGCCCGCACAGCCGGGCCAGGACTTCGACGTCAGCGCGCCGGTCACGCTCGAGCAGGTCTACGCGGGCTCGGAGATCGAGATCAACCTCGGCATTCCGGAGATCGGCGACGATGGCCTGCCGCATCGGGTGTCGAAGAGCTTCCAGATCAAGATTCCCAAGGGCGCGCAGGACGGGCAGCGCCTGCGCCTCGCGGGCAAGGGCGGTGCCTCGCGCAGCGGTGGTGCCAACGGCGATCTCTACATCGTCCTCTCGGTGCAGCCGCATCCCCTCTATCGCGTGTCCGGCAGCGACCTGTATCTCGACCTGCCGCTCGCGCCGTGGGAAGCGGTGCTCGGTGCGAGCGTCGAAGTGCCGACGCTCGCCGGCGCCGTCGAGATGAACATCCCGGCCGGGACGGCGGCAGGACGCAAGCTGCGGCTGGCGAAGCGCGGCCTTCCCGGGGCCGACGGCAAGCCGGGTGATCTCTATGCGATCGTGCAGATCGACGTCCCCGCGTCGCCGTCCGCCCGCGAGCGCGCGCTGTACGAGGAGCTGAAGGCGGCATCGTCGTCGGACGTGCGGGCGCGACTGAACGCGGTACGCGGGGTAACGTCATGACCATCGAACGGACCGAGGTCGTCTGGCTCGAGTCGCGGTCGGACTATTCGATCGACGAACTCGCCGCGCTGTCGGGCCTGCCGGCCACGCTGCTCGCCGAACTGATCGACAGCGGCGCGCTGCCGGTCGCGGGCTCGCGGACGGTGCTGCGCTTCGAGGCCGAGAGCGTGGTCCTGGCCCGCGCGGCGCAGCGCCTGCATCAGCACTTCGATCTCGACGAGCACGGCCTCGCGGTCGCGGTGTCGCTGCTGCGCCGGGTGCGGGCGCTGGAAGCGCAGGTTTCCGGCCTGCGGGCGCGGTCGACGGCCGATCGCGAGTAGGCCGGCGAGTCGTCAGAACGCCGCGATCGAGAACGTGATGAAGAGGCAGGCCACGACCATCACGGTCATCGCCACCAGGAAGATCGCGTCGGCCGCGTGCTCGAGCCGTGCCATGCGCGGACGGTCGCGCGTGCGCAGGGCGGTATAGGCCGTCAGGCAGGCGACCAGGAGGTGCGCTGCGTTTGCTTGCGATCTCGTGCAGGTGATCGCGACCACCTCGCGGCACGTCCGCCAAAAGAAAAAGGGCCTGCCGATTGCTCGACAAGCCCTTTGATTTGGTGCGCCCGGCAGGAATTGAACCCACGACCCCTTGGTTCGTAGCCAAGTACTCTATCCATCTGAGCTACGGGCGCAGCGGCGCGCATGTTACCACAGCGAGACGGGTTTAGATGACCCTGGGAACCGCCCTGACGCCCAGTGCGGGAGTCAGGCGTCCGGGCCGAGGCGATCGAGGAGGGCGATGAGCTGCGCGCGCTCGGCGGGGCTCAATCGGCGCCCGATGCGGGCATCGTGGGCCCTGACGCGCCGGCGGGCCGCTGTCAGGAGCACGCTGCCTTCGGGGGTGAGCTTCAGCAGCCAGGTTCGCGCGTCCTGACCGTGCGCCTCGCGCGTCACCCATCCTTGCTCCTGCAGGCCATGGACGACCAGGACGACGCCCGACCGGGCGATGCCCAGCACGCGGCCCAGAGTACCCTGCGTGATGCCCGGATTGCCGGCGATCACGACCAGCGCCGAGAAGCGCTGCGGCGTGACCGCGAGCGGGCCGAGGGCGGACTCGAAGTCCTCGTAGATGGCGATCTGGGCGCGCCTCAATGCATAGCCGACGAGACCGTCGAGGACGGCGTAGTCGATGCCGGGGACGCGCCGTTCGAAGCGCTGGGGAGCAGGGGAGATTCGAGCCATGCGCGATGCTAGCGGATCGCCCTGCCTCCTTCGCGAATCGCCGATTGGTCATCGTCCGCCGGTCGGGGTTGACACCCGGTCGATGCAGCCCAAGAATGTTATGGTTCATAACAATATGGGCGGCACGTCGCAGAGAACGTCAGCCTCCCGATCGAAGGAGACGTCCATGAGCGACCCCCTCCGCCATCCCGGCGGCGACGCGCCTCTCGCACTCATCGCCGGCGGCGGCATCGGCGGCCTGGTCGCCGCGCTGACGCTGCATCGCGCCGGTTATGCCGTGCGGGTCTTCGAAGCCGCGCAGCAGGTCCGGGCCCTGGGCGTCGGCATCAACCTGCAGCCGCACGCGGTCCTGGTGCTCGAGCAGCTCGGGCTCCTGGCCGCTCTGCGCGAGAGCGGCATCGAGACGGGGGCGCTGCTGTACGTCAACAAGTACGGCCAGCGCATCTGGCAGGAGCCGCGCGGCATCGCGGCGGGATATCCGGTCCCGCAGATCTCGATCCATCGCGGCGAACTGCACATGATCCTGTACCGGGCGGTGCTCGAGCAGATCGGCCCCGACGCGATCTCCTGCGGCGCCTCGCTGGTTGACGTCGAGCAGGACGGCGACGGCGTCACGGCGCACTTCGCCGATCGGCAGTCCGGCGCGCCGCTAGGCAGCGAACGCGGTGCGCTGCTGGTCGGCGCGGACGGGATCCACTCGACGCTGCGCCGGATGATGGTGCCCGGCGAAGGGCCCCCGCGCTTCTCCGGCTGCATGCTGTGGCGTGCGATCACCGAGACCGACGCGTTCATCGACGGGCGCACGATGATCTGGGCCGGGCACGCGTCGCAGAAGTTCATCGCCTATCCGATCTCCGCTGCCGCGGCGCGCGCCGGGCGCACCGCGATCAACTGGATCGCGGAACTGCGCGTGCGCGACGCCGACGATCCGGACAAGACGCCGCCGAAGACCGACTGGAATCGTCGCGTGGACGCGAGCGTGTTCGAGGCCCCGTTCCGGTCGTGGAACTTCGACTGGCTCGACGTGCCGGCGCTGATCGCGCGCGCGGGCGCAGCCTACGAGTTCCCGATGGTCGATCGCGATCCGCTGGAGTGCTGGAGCGACCGTCGGGTGACCCTGCTCGGCGATGCCGCCCACCCGATGTATCCGATCGGATCGAACGGTGCCTCGCAGGCCATCCTCGATGCCCGCGAGCTCGCCGACCAGCTGACGGCGCACGACACGATCGAGGACGCGCTCGGGCGCTACGACGCGATCCGCCGGCCGGCAACGGCCGCGATCGTCGCGGCCAACCGTCGCCAGGGGCCCGACGAGGTGATGCAGATCGCCGAGGAGCGCGCGCCGCAGGGCTTCGGGCACATCCACGACGTGATCGGTTCCGACGAGCTCGAGGGCATCGCGTCGAAGTACAAGCACACGGCCGGCTTCGATCGCGCCACGGTCAACCAGGCGGCGCGTCGCGCGGTCGCCCGTTGACCCCGTCCCGCCGCAACCCGGGGAGTCCCGCATGCCGTCCGCCGAAATGCCGCCCGAGCCGTCCATCCCCGCGTTGCCGCTGGCGAGCGCGTACCTGTGCTCGCTGCAGGTGGAGGTCGGACCGGTGATCTCGCTGGGGGTCGGACCCTACGGCGAGCGTCGTGTGGTGAACATCCTCGGCGGTCGCGTCGAAGGTCCGGGCATGGAGGGCGCCGTCGTGGCAGGCGGTGCCGACTGGCAGGTGGTCCGCGCCGACGGCGTCGTCGACATCGAGGCGCACTACGGCCTGCTGCTCGGCGACGGCGCGCGGGTGGAGATCGTCAGCAGCGGCGTGCGCTTCGGGCCCGATGCGGTCCTGCAGCGCCTGCATCGCGGTGACGCCGTCGACCCGTCCGAGTACTTCTTTCGCACCTTCATCCGCTTCCAGACCGGTGCGGCGCGCCTCGCGCACCTCAACCGCACGCTGGCGGTCGCGGTCGGCGCCCGGCGGATGGCCGGCGTGGAGCTGACCCTCCATCGCGTGCTCTGAACCACCGCGGTCCCACCGCCGCCGCCCGGCGCCGCGCTCGCTTGGCGACCTTCCGTGCGTTGACCCGGGAGTTCGGCGAAGGGGCTTGATACCATCCTTCGCTAAGCGCGATCGTCGCGCGCCACGCAGCAGGACCCACATGAAGATTCGCGCCGCCGTACTGGACCGCATGGGCATGGACGCGCCGTATGCGACGAGCCGCCCGCTGAGCATCCGCACCGTGGAGCTCGATCCGCCCGGCCCCGACGAAGTGCTGATCAGGGTCGCGGCCGCGGGCCTGTGCCATTCCGACCTGTCGGTCATCAACGGCGACCGGCCGCGGCCGATGCCGATGGCGCTCGGCCACGAGGCGTCCGGCGTCGTCGAGGCAACCGGCAGCGGTGTCGGCGACCTGAAGAAGGGCGACCACGTGGTCGTGGTGTTCGTCCCCAGTTGCGGGCATTGCGCGCCCTGTGCGGAAGGGCGGCCCGCGCTGTGCGAACCGGGCGCGGCGGCCAACGGGGCCGGGACGCTGCTGTCGGGCGCGCGACGCATCCGGCACGACCACGAAGGCGTGCTCAACCATCATCTCGGCTGCTCGGTATTCGCCGAATACGCGGTCGTCTCGCGACGTTCGCTGGTGCGCATCGACCCCGAGATCCCGCTCGACGAGGCCGCGTTGTTCGGCTGCGCGGTGCTGACCGGGGTGGGTGCCGTCGTCAACACGGCGCAGGTCCGGGCCGGTGCCTCGACCGCGATCATCGGACTCGGCGGCGTGGGGCTCGCCGCGCTGCTCGGCGCCCGGGCGGCCGGGGCCCGCACGATCGTCGCGATCGACCTGTCGCCGGCCAAGCTCGACGAGGCTCTGGCCCTCGGCGCGACGCACGCGGTCGATGCGCGCGATCCGGATGCGAAGGAGCAGGTGCGCGCGCTGACCGACGGAGGCGTCGAGTACGCGTTCGAGTTCGCAGGGGCGATCCGCGCGCTCGAACTCGCCTATGCGATCACGCGGCGGGGCGGCACGACGGTCACCGCGGGCCTGCCGCCGTCGTCCGCGAGCTTCGGGATCCCGGCGGTCAGCCTGGTGGCCGAGGAACGGACCGTGAAGGGCAGCTACATCGGGACCTGCGTGCCGTCGCGCGATATTCCCCGGTATCTGGACCTGTACAAGCAGGGGCGCCTGCCGGTCGACCGACTGCTCAGCGGCCGCCTCGCGCTCGACGACATCAATCACGGCTTCGACCTGCTGCACGAGGGCAAGGCGGTGCGCCAGGTCGTCGTCTTCGACTGACGCGGAGCGCGCGTGCGGACCCCGCTGGCGATCGCGCTCGGCATCGCCGTCGGGGCGGCCGCGGCGGGTGTCGTCTTCGTCGGCGCGCAGCGCATGGATGCCGGTGTCGGGCCTCTGCAAGTCGGGGCGCCACCGCCGGCAACACCGGCACCCCGTGCAGTCGCCGCCCCGACCGAAAGGGCGCAGCCCGGGCCTCCGGCGTCGCGGCCGACGACGCCCGACTACGGTCCCCGACCGGCAGACCCGCAGGCCATCTACCGCTGCCGGACGAAGACCGGGACCCAGTACTCGAACCATCCGTGTACCGGAGGCCGGATCGTCGACGAATCGAGCGCCGTCACCGGCTACGACACGACGCCGAGCGACAGGCTTTCGCGCCTGGTGGCTGAAGGACGCGGTGCTGCCGACGGGCCACTGCAACCGGTGTACCGAAGCCCCATGCGCCCGTCCGTCGGGAGAGGAGACTGCGAGGGCATGCGCCGGCAGATGATGGACCTCGACGCGGCGATGAGGCAGCCGAACGACCTGAAGCGGATGGACGAATTGCGCGCCGTCCGGCAGGACGTGCGCACGAGCATGGCGCGACTGCACTGCTGACCGTTCGGTCGGCCTTTCGCCGGAACGCGCTGCGCGAAGCGTCCGAGGCTGCGTTGGTGATCCGTCCGACAGGAGCCGTCGCGCCGCGAGGCGACGATGTCGCTTCGCGCTGCAGCCGGGACCCCGTCGCCGGCCAGTGCTCCAACATCCCAGGAGACGAAATGGACACAGTCATGGACCGAGCCGATGTGGTCGACGTGCTGAACGATCTGATCGAGACGAGCAAGGACGGCGAGTACGGCTTCAAGGAATGCGCCGAGCATGCGAAGTCGCCGAACATCAAGAGCGTGCTGGCGGCGAGGTCGGCCAGCTGCGCATCGGGCGCGGCGGAATTGCAGCGCCTTGTCGCCACTTATGGCGGCGAGCCGGAGACCGGCGGCACCGCGCTGGGCGCGATGCATCGCGGCTGGGTCTCGGTGCGCAGCGCGCTGACGTCGAAGGACGACCTCGCGGTGTTGCAGGAAGCCGAGCGCGGCGAGGATTCGTCGCTCAAGAAGTACCGCGACGCCGTGTCCAAGCCGTTGCCGGCCGACGTGCAGGCCGTGGTCGCGAAGCAGCTCCAGGGCGCGCAGGCGAACCACGACCAGATCAAGGCGCTGCGCGACACGGTAAAGGCCGCCGCGTAAGTCTTCGGTCAACGCATGACCCCCGAACGGCGCCGCAAGGCGCCGTTCTCGTTCATGCTGCGCGATGTCGTCCGGGTCCGACGCAGGTCGGCGTCAACGCAGATGGAATCCTCGAACAGTCCACGCCGTACGGCGAGCGCATCCGCAGCGGTGGTGCCGATCTCCATCGCGATCGTGGCGGTGCTGCTGGCGGGCGCCTCGTCGATCGATGCCCGGTGGCATGACATCCTCGACTACCGCCGCGTTGCGGTCGCCGCAGGGCAGTGGTGGCGGCTCGTCACCGCGCATCTGATGCATCTGTCTGCCGCGCATGCGCTGCTCGACATCGGCGGGCTGCTGCTGGTCGCGTGGATCTTCGCGTCGGAGCTCGGCTGGCGCACGCAGGTCATGGTGTCGTTGGCCGGCATCGTGTTCGTCGACGCGGCGCTTTGGGGGCTGCGGATCGACCGTTACGTCGGTCTGTCCGGCGTCCTGCATGCCTGGTTCGCCGCCGGCAGCGTGACCTGGCTGCTCGCGTCGCGAAGCGACAGCGTGCGCCGCCACGGCCGCGATCGGGTGATGCAGAAGCGGCTGTGGGGAGCGGTGCTGTCGCTCGGCCTGCTCGCGAAGCTCGCGCTCGAGCTGCGGGACCGGGCCTTCTGGCTCGACGGTGACGCGTTCTCGGTCGTCACCGCGGCCCATCGCTGGGGAGCGCTGGCGGGCGTCGTCAGCGGTCTCTGGATCGCTGCGCGCCGCCGTCTCTCCGCGAACGGCGAAGACCGCGCGTCGCGAGGCCGACCACCGCGAGGATCGCGAGCGCGGTGAGGTCGATCGCGCCGCCCCCGCCACCGCCGCCGCCGCTCGAGCCGCCCCCCGTCGCCGGCGGTGGGGTCGTGACCGGCGGCGCGATCACGCCGCCGCCGAGGACGTAGGCGCGCGTCACGGCCGCGTTCGCGTCCACGTAGCCGGCGCCGCACGCGGCGGTCGTGCAGTTGCACGGCGTGTTGTTGTTGACGTTCCCGCTCCCGCCGGGCACGCAGGTCCCGAAGCCGGCGACCGTCGTGAAGGCGCGCGCCGTCGTGCGCAGCACGTCGGTCACCTGGCTGGCAGTGAGGTTGGGGTTGGCCGACAGCATCAGCGAGATCACGCCGCTGACGATCGGCGTCGAGAAGCTCGTTCCGGCGCCAGCCGCGTAGTAACCGGCCGAGGAATAAGGGTCCGGCGTCGTGCGTCCGCTGTTGTTGGTCGACGCGATGCGGTCGTTGGTCGCCGTCGTGAAGTCGCCACCGAGCGCCATGATCGTCAGGTTGGCGCCGCTGTTGCTGTAGATCGTGCGCATGCCGTCGCCGCGCACGGCACCGACCGAGATCACGCCGCTGCAGTTCGCGGGGTGGATCACGCCCGAGTCCTCGTTGCCGGCCGCCGCGACGAGGATCGCTCCGGTGGCGAGGATGTCGACGACGGCCTGGTTGTACGCGGAACTCGCACAACTGCCCGCGCTGCCCAGACTCACGTTGACGATCTTCGCCGGGCGCGGGTTGGCGGGGACGTTCGGTACCGCCAGGCCCGCGGCCCAGCGCATGCCGTCGACCACGTCGGACGTATAGCCGCCGCAGCGACCGGCCACGCGGACCGGGAGCAGGGTGGCCCTCCAGTTCAACCCGGTCACCCCGAGCGCGTTGTTTCCGGCGGCACCGAGGATTCCTGCGATGTGCGTGCCGTGCCACGACGAATTCTCGGCCGTGCAGTTGGCCAGGATGGGATTGGATGCGATGTCCGAAGCCGTGACCCAATCACCGGGATCGCTCGCGTCCGCGTCGCGGCCGTCACCGTCGTTGGCGGTCGTGTACGCGTTCGCCGCGGTGCAGCCGGTGGCGCCGACGGTGCAGTCGGGGCCGACGAAATCGTAGCCCGCCAGCAGACGTCCGCTCAGGTCCGGATGGTCGAAGCGCACCCCGCCGTCGACGATCGCGATCACGGCCGCGCCGGTCCCCGTCGTGATGTCCCACGCGCCCGGCGCATTCACCGACGCCGCGAGCGGGGCGACGCCCGGCGCCTGCAGGTGGACCTGTTGCGGGAACAGCGGATCGTTGGGGACCGCCATCAGGCGTTCGCGCGCGTCGACATAGGCGTACTCGACAGTCGGATCGGAACGCAGGCGATCGACCACCGACTGCACGGCGCCGTTGCGCATCGCCTGCGGCAGCGCCAGCACGTGCGCGTCGTCCGACATCGGACGCACGGCCCGCAGCGGAATACCGGCGGTCACCGACAGGGTGCTCGCGCGATCGGCGGCCATCAGCGGGACGGGCTGGTTGCGCAGTGCAGCCGTGCGGTAAGCGGCGCGCAGCTTGATGATGATGCGGTCGGTGGATTGCGCTCCGGGCGCGGGGGCTGCGGAGGCCTTGCCGGCATGCGCGACCGTCGCCAGCGCGGCGATCGCGAACAGCATCCTGAGGGAACGATGACGGATCACGATCGGGCTTTCGGCGGAATGGAAGGGATCCGGCGGATCCGGGGCAGGAGGAACGGGGTCACTGAAGCTTCTCGCGACGATCGACCTCGATGCCGAGGACGGCGTCCGAGCGGCCGAGCCGTGCCAGCGCCGCGGCGCAGGGGTCATCGACCGGCCGGCTCGCCTTCGGATCGACGCAGGCGACCTGCAGCACGTATGCGTTGCCGGACATCGGACGGATCGGGTCGATGCGCGTGACGCCGTTCAGATCGGCGAGGCGTGCGAGGAACGCCGGGTCCAGCGGATCGGGCACGCCCGGCTTGAAGCGCGCGATGACCCGGACGGTCGGTTCGGACACGGCCGGCGAGGCCGAGGAGCAGGCGGCGACGGTGGTGGCCATCAGCATCGTGGTCAGGATCGTTGCGGTCGAGGGAACCACAGCATGCACCGCGGCGCGGCGGCACGGTGACCAGGTGCTTGACATGAATGGCGGGCTCGACGAGCGGATCGGGTCGACACTGTAGCCGAGGAGCCCGCTGCGGGGTGGCTCGCGCGTTTTCGAGACCCGCGGGACAATCCCGTACCATCGCGGCCGCCCCGGTACCGGGCCGATCGCCTCCTTCCTTTCGAGATCCCGCAATGTCCTCCGACGTCCGAACCCGCATCGCCCCGTCGCCCACCGGCTTCCTTCACCTGGGGACCGCGCGGACCGCGATCTTCTCGTGGGCCTACGCGCGCCACTTCGGCGGCCGCTTCGTCCTGCGCATCGAGGACACCGACGTCGCCCGGTCCACGCCGGAAGCGGTGGCCGCCATCATCGACGGCCTGGCCTGGCTCGGGCTGGACGCCGACGAGGGGCCGTTCTTCCAGATGGAGCGACTCGATCGCTACCGGGCCGTGGTCGACGGCATGCTCGCCGACGGCAGCGCCTATCGCTGCTACTGCACGCCCGAGCAGCTCGAGGCGGTTCGCGAGAGCCAGCGCGCGCGCGGCGAGAAGCCGCACTACGACCGCACCTGGCGACCCGAGCCCGGCAAGGTGCTGCCGCCCGTTCCCGCGGGCGTGGAGCCGGTGATCCGCTTTCGCAACCCGGTCGACGGCGAGGTGACGTGGGACGACCTCGTCAAGGGACCGATCACGATCTCGAACCACGAGATCGACGACCTGATCATCGTGCGACCCGACGGCGTGCCGACCTACAACTTCTGCGTGGTGGTCGACGACTGGGACATGCGCATCTCGCAGGTCTTCCGCGGCGACGAGCACGTCAACAACACGCCGTGGCAGATCAACATTTTCCACGCGCTGGGCGCGCCGCTGCCGCGCTTCGGCCACGTGCCGGTGATCCTGGGCGACGACGGCCTGAAGCTGTCGAAGCGGCGCGGCGCGGTCAGCGTGCTCGCCTATCGCGACGACGGCTACCTGCCCGAGGCGATGGTGAACTATCTCGCGCGGCTGGGCTGGAGCCATGGCGACGAGGAGATCTTCTCGAAGGAGCAGCTCGTCGCGTGGTTCGACACCGCCCACCTCGTCAAGAGCGCTGCGCACTGGGACCCGAAGAAGCTCGCCTGGGTCAACAACCACTACATCAAGGCCGCGGACAACCTGCGCCTGGCCACGCTGGTGCAGCCGATGATCGCCGCGCGCGGGGGCGATGCCGGGATGCAGCACCTGACGGCGGTGGTCGCGCTGATGAAGGATCGTTGCGACACGCTGGTGCAGCTCGCCGATGCGGCGATGCTGTTCTACCGGCCGGTCGTGATCGATCCGGATCTCAAGGCTGCGACCGTCACGTCCGCCGTCGTGCCGGCGCTGAACGCGTTCGCAGTGAAGGCGGCGGACACGCCCTGGGATCGCGCGTCGATCGCGGCGCTGCTCAAGGCGGTGCTCGCCGAACACGTCCTGAAGATGCCGCAGATCGCGATGCCGTTGCGCGTTCTCGTCGCCGGGCAGAAGGAGACGCCTTCGGCCGATGCGACGCTCGAACTGTTCGGTCGCGAGCGGGTGATCCGGGCGGTGCTGGACGGGATTCGCGACGCCGCGGCGTGATGTTCGACGGTGCGGACGATGGCACCACAACAACGAAGTGCGGGTCGTTTTTGCGAGACGCGCCAATTCGCATATAATCGCGGCCTTCGTGCGGGGGTATAGCTCAGCTGGGAGAGCGCTTGCATGGCATGCAAGAGGTCAGCGGTTCGATCCCGCTTACCTCCACCACTCGAAGTGCGGTCCGCGTTGCAAGACGACCGCATCGTTTTTCCAAGGCTCACCGCCAGGTCGTACGCGGTCCCCATCGTCTAGAGGCCTAGGACACTACCCTTTCACGGTAGGTACGCGGGTTCGAATCCCGCTGGGGACGCCAATGGTTTCTATCTTGTTGATTCCATAGAAACTCACGCTGAATCAGGCACTTCCGGCTGCAAACTGTGACCTCAAGGTGTGACCTCTCGGGTACTCTCCCGGAGTCCATCGAGATGCGTATGCAGACCAACCTAGTCCGTCGCGGCAGCCAGTATTACTTCCGCCGCAAGGTCCCTTCAGACCTCCAGCAGCACTACCCACGAGCAGACATCCGCGAGAGCCTTCGGACCACCGACAAGGCAGAAGCGATAGAGCGTGCCAAGGCTCGCGTATCCCATTGGGATGCAGTGTTTGCCAAGCATCGTGCGGCCCTCATTCCGACCCCAGCAAGGCCCCTGACTCAGGACATCGCGGACGCTATCGCGGGTGCCCTGGTGGGCCACATCCTCGCTGCCGATGATGAGCAGCGGCTGGAGGGGATGACCGATGAGGACTTCGCTGCGCGCAGTGTCCAGCTACAGGCCGACCTTGACGCCAGCCGCAGGGGATATAGCCATGGCGACAGCAGTTCGATAGATGGTCAACTCGATGACTGGCTGGGCCACTTCAATGTCACTGCGGACCATGCGTCCGATGCGTTCAAGAAGCTCCGCAGGGACTTCCTAGCGGCACGGCTAGAGGCTCAGCAGGGGATGCTGAAGCGGGACGCTGGTGAGCTTGTGAGGACACCGAGTAGGGCAGCTACTGCTGATGCTCTGGAGGCCCCTTTAGAGGCTCCCAAGGCCACTGCTGGGGCTGTCTCATTGAGCAGCTTGCTTGATGCCTGGGTCACTGAGAAGCAGCCCGCTCTCAAGACCATCCAGATGGCTAAAGCAGGGGTCCTGGAGTTCGAGACCATCGTGGGCCAGAAGGACGTAGCGAGGCTCACGCCACACGATGGCGTCAAGTACAAGGATGCCCTCATAGCGAAGCATCCGACGCGCACCACTGCCCTTCGCAAGTTCATGACCACCAGTGCCATCCTGAGGCTTGCCAAGCGCAACCACCGGATTGCAGCGAACGTCCTTGACGGTCTCACCATCGACCTCCTCGAAGGTGCAGATACGCGGGTGGAGTTCCCCACAGATGCACTGAAAGCCCTGTTCACCAGCCCGGTGTTCACGGAGGGGAAGCGACCAGCAGCAGGGAAGGGGGAGGCTGCCAAGTGGCTCCCTCTCATCGCTCTGTACGCAGGGATGCGACAAGCTGAGATTGGGCAGCTATTTGCTGATGACATCAAGCTGAAGGATGGCATCCACTACTTCGACATAAATCGAGAGCGGGGCAAGACTGTCAAGAATCGCGGGTCCATCAGGGCTGTCCCCATTCATCCAGAGCTAGTACGGCTGGGGCTGCTTGAGTATGCCAAGAAGCAGAAGGGCGGGCGGCTGTTCCCGCTGCTCACGGAGGACACCCACGGGTCACTCACAGGCTCCTGGTCCCATTGGTTCGGTCGCTACTTGCGGAGCACTGTGGGCGTCACAGATGAGCGCATCGTGTTCCACTCCCTACGGCACAACTTCAAGACCGCCTGCCGTGATGCTGGCATCGCCAAGGAGGTGCACGACGCAATCACTGGTCACAGTGAGGGGGACAGCGCGGAGGGGTATGGAGAGGTGAGTCTGAAGTTGAAGCAGCAGGGGATAGAGAAGGTCTGCTACCCGCAGCTTGCATAGCCGCTATCGCTCATTCTTCTTCTTTGGTGCCTTCACCGGGGGCAGCGATGTTTCGCAGAACCTGCGGGCAAGCAGTCTGCTCACCTGTGTACCCTCATTCGGTCCTGCACCAGCGAAGCTCACTCCGCGTCTGTCTTTCAAGTGCAGCACGCCTGTCGAACAGTTGGCTGCAATGGTGAAATTAGTTCGCTCCACTTCCTTTGGGCCACCTGTATAGAGGGGGGCAGTACGAATACCATCCGCTTCTCGCATCTCGCTCTGCTGGAAACAGAAGTGCTCATTCGTACGTGCATCCTCTGCACATGTTGGATTGAATGCGGCATGACTCGAATTGAAAACAAATAAAAGTGCAGCAGCGGTCATTCGCATCAGTCATATTCCCAGGGTATTGGATCATTCCACTTCCGAATTGCTCTCACAACTGAGATTCTTTATCTCTCGGAGCTAATCTCTCGAATATAGCTCTAATCCGTAATTGGGTAAAGCATGCATGGTTGGTTCAATCCCCAGGAATCAAGATGCGTCCCCCAGCAGGTGCCACTTCCGGCTCCCCCTGCTGCTTCACCAGGAGCATCACCCATGATTGCAATTCAGACCCGCCGCCTGTCCATCGAGATTGATGGCTGCTACATCCGCATCGGCCGCTTCAGCCTCTGCACAGCCAGGGACGACTACCGGCCTGCACGGTTCATCGAGGTGTGCGGCCCCAGCAGTGGCCTCTGCAAGCCCGGCAGCCGAGTTGTGTTCGCGTTGGGTAGGCGCTTCATGCTCGCTGCTGGCTGAGGCTGGCAGGCAGCTACCGGGTGAACCTGTGGCTGCCTAGCTGCGGGACTGGCTGGGGGACTAGCTGCGGGACTGGCGATGCTCTGTCGATGCACTGGTAGCTGTCCCTTCTGGGGTGGAGAAAATTTCAGCAGAAATCTGTCAGGGGTGTCCGATAGAACCAGGCAGGCCAACTTCCCCCCTACGGGGGCCACTGCCAGGCCATCAGCCGCTCTCATAGGGAGGTCCTCAGCAGTGGCCCTCAGAGGCTCCAGGAGGGCCGTGGCTGCATTCAGGCTAGGGTGGTCAGCACGGGGCGCTACAGGGGCACTGGTGGGGCTGTGGTGCGGCCCTGTAGGTTATGCCGTTGCGGCTACCACTCTCTGCACCACCGACACGCCACAGCCTGCTGCCTTGGCTACCTTGAGGATGCCGAGACCTTCGGCCCTCAGTGCACGGATGTGGTCCTCAACATCGCTGGACACAGCAGGGCGACCGATAGCCAGACCCGACTTCGTGCCTTCCTTCTTGGCCTTCGCCATCCCTGCCTTCACACGCTCCTGAATCATCCCGCGCTCGAACTCAGCGAACACTCCCATCATCCCGAACAGAGCCTTACCTGCATGGGTGGTGGTGTTGATGCCCTGCTGGTGCAGGTACAGGTCTACCTCCATCGAGTGAAGCTCCTGGAGGAAGCCCACCAGGTCAATCAGGGAGCGACCCAGCCGGTCCACCGACCAGGCAGCCACCACATCGAAGTCCTTGCGGGCTACCCCATTCAGCAGGGCATGCAGCCTGGGCCTGTCCTTCCGTCCCTTGGCTCCGCTGATGCCGTGGTCGATGAACTCACCAGCGACCTCCCAGCCCATGCGGGACGCTACCTCGCGTAGCTCCATCAACTGATTCTCGGTGGACTGCTTGTCCGTGCTCACGCGGGCATACAGGGCAACACGCTTCTGCTGGGCTGGCTTGGACATCACACGCTCCTGTTGAATGAGGGGGCAGCATGCGCTCAGGCCATACGGAAAGCAAGTGGATTCGGTATGAGTGAATCTGGGGTGGGCTTGCTGGGCAAACGGGAAGTGGATTCAGTGGGGGGTTTCGGTATGGGGGATGGGGGGCCATAGAAGCCTACCTTCGCCCCACCGAACCGGCATAGAAGCTCCCCTTCGCCCCACGGAACCGGCATAGACCCCTACCTTCGCCCTATGAAACCGGCATAGAAGCTTCCCTTCGCCCTACGGAACCCGGCTTAGAAACGTCCCTTCGCCCTACCGAACCAATCTGCGGCCCCCAGCAGGCCCTCCGCAGACGCTCCGCTGGCCCCTCCGCTGGACCCAATTCGGACCCCTGCTGGGACCCCCTGATAACGGGCATGGATTCCGTTTGTGCTCATGGGGTTACAGCAGAAGTGGGGGGCTAAACACCTCCCTTCGCTAGAGAACCATTTTTGCAGCACCTCTTTTTCGGTCCCGTTGCCCTGTACCCACCTTCCATCCAACCAATGAAACTCACCCACCTAACCATCCGCCCACGACCGGACGACAAGACCACGAAGCTCAGCCAGGACCCACGCACCCAGGAGGTTGCTGCACTGGTGGCGGACTGGTTCGTCCAGAAGCTCCAGGTGAAGCCTGCTAGCTCAGTCACGTTGCGTCGTGCACTGGCCTTCTACTGGTCCCACCTCCAGTCGCTCAACACGGCACCTGCTGACCTCAACCTGGGCCACGGCATGGGCAACCCCTATCCGCTCCAGCTTGGCGAGCTACGGGCCATTGAGGGGGCCGCACATGGCTACCCCCGCAGTGATGCTCCGGTGTCCATGAAGGACAGCATCAAGGTCACGATGCTCCGCATGAAGCTGAAGGGGCTGGGCTACCAGGGGCAGCAGCTAGGCGACCTGGTCTATGCCGGTATCCAGGGTAGGAAACCCATCGAGGAGTACGTGGCAACCATCCCCCCACCAGCGACAGCGACAGCGACAACACCACAACAGGAGCAGCCATGAGTGCCACCGTAGAGAAAATGGGGGAGCTTCATGCCCTGCTGACAGAGGACATGCTGGCGTACATGCAGCGGACCCCACCAGGCAAGCGCAGGGTCGGCAGGCTGGCCCTTGCAAGGCGACTGGTGGACCAGAGTGGCTGGACCATTCATGACGCATCACCACGAGTGCGGAAGAAGCTGGCGAAGCTGCACGAGGCATACATCACGGCACTGCTGGCTGAGGCTGTGGCAGGTACAGCGACCCCAGGGCACCTGCATGAGGCTGGGCTGCTGCTGAGGGCCACCAGGACGACCTTCGAGTCGATCAGGGAGTCATCTGCACGACCGACTACCAAGCTGTCCATCGTGCCCCACCAGGGCCTCCCATTCAATGCAGCAGGTAAACCAACAGGACACCAATGAGCAGCACCACTATCGACGCGCACCGTCTGACGAGTACGGCCTTCGGCATCCTGCAATCGGACCTGGAGAGCCACGGCAATGAGCTATCGGACCTCCACAAGGATGCCCTGTGGGAAGTCCTGGAGTGCTTCACCAGCTACGCCATCGGACAGGCCACAGGACGCAAGGCGTTCCCACTGGCTACCGGGCTGGGTAAGACCTCCAGCATCGTGGCCTTCATCGCTGCCCTGGACCTGTTGGACTATCGGGTGCCTGTGGCTGTCTCGGCAAGCAAGGTGGATGCGTTGACCAGCCTTCATCGGGACCTCATTGCGAAGGGTGTCCGAAGGGACCTCATCGGCATCAAGCACTCGCTAACTGGACCTGAGTACGAACCATCCACGGGCAATGCAGACAGGCTGTACCAACTGGTGACCCATGCACGGGTCCGTTCGGGGAACGACCTTGAGCTATTCGGCAACCATGAAGGGAAGCCGCGTGCGTTGATGATCTATGACGAGACCCTGTTGCGGTCGGACTCACTGGCTGTCGATGAAACGATGCTGAGGTCGGCATTGGGGGCGATGGCACCGCACCTGGAGCGCAGGAAGGGGACTGCATTGGCTCTTGCTCACGCCTACCTGTGCGAGTGCAGAGACCTCATACGGGCAGCCCTCGATTCAGTCCGTGATGCAGCAGAGATATCAGCAGCAGGGGTCGCTGTGGAGATGCCCTACCGTGAGGTGGCAGAGCTTGAGGGCTACTCAGCAGCGGTCGGTTCAGCGGGCCTGCCGATGTCCTACGTGGACACCTTGCGGGACCTGCTGGAGATATCGAAGGACACCTGCCGGGTGCTATCGACCTCCCAGGGTGGTGGTGTGGTGTGGTCCAGCGAAAGTGTCCCTGCTGCTCTAGGGAATGTGGTGGTGCTGGATGCATCACAACCTGTCAGGCAACTGGCAACCCTGGACCCCACTATCGAGACTGCGGGGAGCTTCGGCACTAGCGTTAAGAGCTTCCGTGCTGTCGAGATTCACCAGGTGCTATCGGGTGGAGGCAGGAGCACCATCGAGTCCACCTACGCTGCCATCAGCCGCGAGAAGTCCGCTGTGTCGAAGGAGATTATCGACATCGTGAAGGAACGATGGGAGTTAGAAGCAGGCTTCCTCATCTTCACGTTCAAGAAGAAGGCTATCGACATCAGCGGCACGCTCCAGCGTGACATGCAGCATGCAGGTATTGACCTCGATGCCGTGACTACGGATGGCAAGCCGAAAGTCACCTTCCTGACCTGGGGCAGCGAGACTGCTCTGAATGGCCTGGAAGGGAACACAGCAGTGATTCTCGCTGGCTGTGTACAGCGTTCGATGCTCGATGTGGCAGCAGCCATCCAGGGGCAGACCCAGGACTACAAGGCTGCCCTCCCCAACAGGCTCATCAAGGGGGTACTGGAGGCTGAGATAGCCCACAGCATCTACCAGGCAGCCAGCAGGGGAAGCTGCTCG